>ERZ777305.2011-NODE-2011-length-19501-cov-105.018616_pt1 | contig 19501 bp, 16 predicted proteins | sample MGYA00374965_ERZ777305 | MGnify/ENA primary metagenome ERZ777305 (study PRJEB29328, sample SAMD00013331) | mouse gut metagenome | study: EMG produced TPA metagenomics assembly of the Metagenome analysis of fecal microbiota from mouse which was promoted... | reverse complement strand
CGTTTATAGATTACGGTTAATGAAAAATAAGTTTACATGCTGATAATAAGAAGTTTACAATTAATGAAAGAGAACTTTTCTATTAATGAATGAAAAGTGGGTTATTAAGAGCCTGCTCCGAGTTTTGCCCGACACAGTTTTGAGAGTTGCTTTCGAGTATATTTTCTGTTGTTGTGAGGAGCATGACGGAGACTATGTGACGAATAAAAACAGGTCGGTAAAGCCTATCTAACATAATCTCAGGAAAATTTAAACAGGCTCTAATGCATGGCAAACATCCGCTTGTAATACTTCCGAAAAGAGTAAATCAGAATTCTATTTTTTTCGTTGGGATGCGAGAACCATCCGGTTATGTTGAATTTGCATCAGGCATTTCAGCTACCCGCCGGATATGACAAGGATACGGTTACTGTAGATTTACGCCTTCGGCTGATGGGTATGAGTAAGGTCTGTTTGCAGGTGATGGGAATGGATTTGCAGCAAAATTTCCTAAGGACAGATTCTATGGTGGTGCCCGGCGGAACGGGGTGGCAAGCCGTCCGGTGTTCGTTGCCCTTGAAAGATGTGCGGTATCTTATAGTGGGGATTGTAGGATGCAGCAAGATGAAGGCCTTATTGGATTTTCTGCCTTCTAAAGTGTATTTGGACAGGATGAGCATCCGTGTGGGCGGGCACTCGCGTGAATCGGCTATCCGTGAGATTATGTAAGATGTTGCCGGACACCTGTTTGATATACACGAACTGGAATCTTTTGTAGAAGAAGGAAAAGCTGACAGGTAGTTTCCCTTATCTGCGTTCTATGGACCGGCATTGAGCGTAATCATAAATACATAAGAAACTCCGCTACGTACAGGCAAAGCCCCTGCTGTAGCGGAGTCTCTTATTACTCCTTGTACCATTGGGCATACATCAGATAATTGTGTGCAATCTTCTGATTCAATTCCTTCGCCTGTTCGGGGTCTACTTTTTTGATGAATTTGGCAGGCACGCCGCCCCAAATGCTTCCCGGTTCAATCACCGTGTTGCTCAGCACCAGCGAGCCGGCGGCGACAATCGCACCTTCTCCCACGACGGCGTGGTCTAAAACCGTCGCTCCCATTCCGATGAGCGCATAATCTTTCACCGTTGCTCCATGGATGGTGACATTGTGCCCTACGGACACATGATTGCCGATTTCGATGACCGATTTCTGATACAACGTATGCAGGACACTACCGTCCTGAATATTCACCCCGTTGCCTATTCGTATGGAATTGACGTCGCCCCGCAATACGCTGTTGAACCAAATACTACAGTCGTTTCCTATTTTCACATCCCCGATGAGGGTTGCGTTGTCGGCAAGGAAACAATTCTCTCCGATTTCGGGCGTAAATCCCCGTACTGATTTGATTAAAGCCATAAAATGATTTGTTTCTGATAAAGATTTTTAGTTGATGCGACCGAATGTTGGCTGACACCTCGGGCTCAGACAAGTTCCGTTTAAATGGAAGCAGTAGCCTCTCGCAGCCAGTTTTTTTCTTCTTCGCTAAGATCCGGAGACAGCTGTTCGTAAACCGTCTGGTGATAACTGTTCAGCCATTCGATTTCCTCATTGGCCAGCATTTCCCTGATGATTCCCTTCGTGCAGATAGGACACAGCGTAAGGGTTTCAAACGCGAGGTAATCGCCAAACATACCTTCGCACGCTTTGCAAACCAGTGTCAGGTTTTCGATGCGTATCCCGTGGCTGCCGGCTTTGTAGACGCCCGGTTCGTTGGAAGTCACCATACCCGGTTGCAGCACCACCGGATTCTCGTTCATGCGGATGCTTTGCGGCCCTTCGTGTACGCTGAGGAAATGGCCTACTCCGTGTCCGGTGCCATGCAGGTAGTTCATCCCGTGGCTCCAGAGCGGCATACGCGCCAGCACGTCGAGCTGCACGCCACGGGTACCCGCAGGAAATTTGGCCCTTGCCAGCGCAATGTGCCCCTTTAATACGAGAGTATAGTCTCTTTTCTCCTCCTCGGTGAGTGCGCCCAGTGCGATGGTGCGCGTGATGTCGGTGGTTCCGTCCATATACTGCGCCCCGGAGTCTAAAAGCAGGAAACCTTTGGGCTGGAGCACGGCAGCGCTTTCCGGTGTTGCCGAATAATGCACGATGGCTCCGTGCTCTTTGTATCCCGCAATCGTGTCGAAACTCTCGCCCATGTAAAGGGGTTCGGCAGCCCTGGATTCATGCAGTTTTTGGTCGATGCTCAATTCCGTCTCCTTGCCCGACGCGACCGCGCCTTCCAGCCATTGGAGGAATTTGACAAGCGCCACTCCGTCGCGTTGCATGGCAGCCCGCAGACCGGCAATTTCCTGCTCGTTGCGGACGGCCTTCAGCAGCGCCACCGGCGATTCGCCCCGGACAATCGTGCATTCCGGACGGATGGCAGAGTAAACGGCGAAATTCGTCTTTCGGGGGTCGATAAGAATCCTCCTTCCGGAAAGGCCCTGCAAGAAAGTCTCCACCTTGTCATAATCATGCAGGCCTATCTGCTGCTCTTTCAGATAAGAAGCAACCTCCTGCGTCACCTTTTCCGGAGAGATGAAATAAACCGTCTCTTCCTGTGTGATAAGCAAATAGCTGACTACGACCGGATTGCAATGTACGTCGTTTCCTCTGAGATTGAGTGTCCATGCTATCTCGTCCAGAGCCGACAGGAATAAGGCGTCCGCTCCTTTGTCTTTCAATTCGGCGCGGATGGCGGATATTTTCTCCGCGCAGGTTTTTCCCGCATAGCAAAGGTCGTAGACAAAAGCCGGAGCGTCGGGGATGGAAGGTCGGTCTTCCCAAATGCGTTCCAACGGGTCGCCGAAGATGTCGAGCTGCAACTGGTGGGCAGCCAACTCCTCCTTCATCTGCTCCACCTGCTGCACGGAAAACATTTTTCCGTCGATGCCGACAGAATCGCCCGGCTGCAAATTACGGCAGAGGAAGTCGGTGAGGCCCGGAGTGTCCGGCAGTCCCTCCTTATATAAAGCAATGCCGGTGTCCTCCAGTTCCTCTCCCGCTTGCAGGAAGTAGCGCGAGTCGGTCCATAATCCGGCGTCGTCCATTGTCACCGCCACGGTTCCCGCCGAACCGGTAAAGCCTGAAATCCATTCGCGCGACATCCAGTGCGGAGCCACATATTCGCTCAGGTGAGGGTCGGTGCTGGGGATGATAAATGCCTGGATGTTGCCGCCACGCAATATCGCACGCAACGCATTCACTCTTTCTTTGATGTTCTGTTTCATACGTTCATTATATTATGGTAAGTATATTAATTGACTCAAAGGTACTAACTTTCTACGTTTAACGCTTTGTTTATGAATAGTTTTTGAGAAATATTTACCGAAAGTTTTGTGAATAAAGAAAGTATGTGTAATTTTGCAGCGCAATTTGACTGCGGAAATTTTTAATCATAACATATTAATAGTAACAAAATGATTGTAGTACCTGTAAAAGAAGGCGAAAACATTGAAAAAGCGCTGAAGAAGTTTAAAAGAAAATTTGAGAAAACTGGCATCGTGAAAGAATTGAGAAGCAGACAGCAGTTTGACAAACCGTCTGTAACTAACAGACTTAAGAGAGAACGTGCAGTTTACGTACAAAAACTTCAGCAAGTAGAAGATTAATAATTCGTAATTTCCTTTGAATTATTGAATTCTTTTCATACATTCGTTGCACGATTTTAGATGTAGCGATATTATGTTGATAGAATCTTTTCTTGATTATCTCCAGTACGAGCGGAATTATTCGGAAAAAACCGTTCTCGCGTACGGTGAAGATATAAAGCAACTACGGGAGTTTGCTCAGGAAGAGTATGGGAAATTCGATCCGCTGGAGGTCGAGGCTGAACTGATTCGTGAATGGATTGTTTCATTGATGGATAGAGGATATACCTCAACTTCTGTAAATCGTAAGCTAAGTTCGCTCCGGACGTTTTATAAGTATCTTTTAAAACAAGGGGAGGTGGTTGTAGATCCTTTATGCAGAATAAAGGGGCCTAAGAACAAAAAAACGTTGCCTGTGTTTTTGAAAGAAAGCGAAATGAATCGGCTGTTGGATGAAACGGATTTTGGTAAAGGATTTAAAGGGTGTCGGGACCGGTTGGTTATTGAAATGTTTTATGCTACTGGTATGAGACTTTCGGAATTGATAGGTTTGGATGATAAGGATGTGGATTTTTCAGCTTCTCTTCTTAAGGTGACTGGAAAAAGAAACAAGCAGCGGTTGATTCCGTTTGGTGATGAACTGCGGGATTTGATGCTTGGATATATTGACATAAGAAACGAAACGATTCCGGTGAGGTCGGAAGCTTTTTTTATAAAAGAAGATGGCAGACGGCTTTATAAGAATCTAGTCTATAATTTGGTGAAACGGAATCTGTCAAAGGTGGCGACGCTGAAAAAAAAGAGCCCTCACGTGTTGAGGCATACTTTTGCTACCACGATGCTGAATAATGAGGCAGAGTTGGGTGCGGTAAAAGAAATTTTGGGCCACGAGAGTATAACAACTACCGAGGTTTATACGCACGCCACATTTGAAGAACTTAAAAAAGTGTATAAACAAGCTCATCCAAGAGCTTAAAAACAAGGAGGTAAGTATGGATATTAGAATTCAATCAATTCACTTTGATGCGTCAGAGCAATTGCAGGCATTTATTCAAAAGAAAGTGTCTAAGTTGGAAAAATATTACGAAGATATAAAGAAAGTAGAGGTGTCATTAAAGGTGGTTAAGCCGGAAGTTGCTGAAAATAAAGAAGCGGGCATTAAAATTCTTATCCCAAATGGGGAGTTTTATGCAAGTAAAGTATGCGACACGTTTGAAGAATCGATTGATTTGGATGTGGAAGCGCTCAGTAAACAACTGGTTAAATACAAGGAAAAACAGCGTAGCAAATAAAAAAGACGCAAATATTTTGCGAAAAAGAAATAAATAACTAAATTTGCAGCCGTTTCGCTCGCGTTAGAACGTGGCGGTTGCATTTTTTAGCTAGAATGCCTCTTTAGCTCAGTTGGCCAGAGCACGTGATTTGTAATCTCGGGGTCGTTGGTTCGAATCCGACAAGAGGCTCAAAAAATGAAGAACAAAGATAGAACGTTGGAGTTTGTTATATTGTTTGATTTTGGTTCTTTTATTTAATGAATTGTAAGGGCAAATACCAGAGTGGCCAAATGGGGCAGACTGTAAATCTGCTGTCTTTCGACTTCGGTGGTTCGAATCCATCTTTGCCCACAAAAAAACAAAGTGATAACTTTGGCTAGAATGCGGAAGTAGCTCAGTTGATAGAGCATTAGCCTTCCAAGCTGAGGGTCGCGGGTTTGAGCCCCGTCTTCCGCTCTTTTTTTTCTTGCTGTTATAGCTCAGCGGTAGAGCACTTCCTTGGTAAGGAAGAGGTCCCGGGTTCAAGTCCCGGTAACAGCTCATAAGATGTAAATGCTGATTATTAATCAAATAAATAACAAGTAAAGCTATGGCTAAAGAGAAATTTGAACGTACCAAACCGCACGTAAACATTGGTACAATCGGTCACGTAGACCACGGTAAGACAACGTTGACTGCTGCTATCACTACTGTGTTGGCAAAAAAAGGTCTTTCTGAGTTGCGTTCTTTCGATTCTATCGATAATGCTCCTGAGGAAAAAGAAAGAGGTATTACTATTAATACTTCACACGTTGAGTACGAAACTGCTAACCGTCACTACGCACACGTTGACTGTCCGGGACACGCTGACTACGTAAAGAACATGGTAACTGGTGCTGCTCAGATGGATGGTGCTATCATTGTTTGTGCTGCAACTGATGGTCCGATGCCTCAGACTCGCGAACATATCTTGTTGGCTCGTCAGGTAAACGTGCCTCGTCTGGTTGTGTTCTTGAACAAGTGCGATATGGTAGACGATGCTGAAATGTTGGAACTCGTTGAAATGGAAATGAGAGAACTTCTTTCGTTCTATGACTTCGATGGTGACAATACTCCTATTATCCAGGGTTCTGCTCTTGGCGCATTGAACGGTGTTGAAAAGTGGGAAGAAAAAGTAATGGAGTTGATGGACGCTGTTGATACTTGGATTCCGCTGCCTCCGCGTGATATTGATAAACCTTTCTTGATGCCGGTTGAAGACGTGTTCTCTATCACAGGTCGTGGTACTGTAGCAACAGGTCGTATCGAAACAGGTGTTATTCATGTAGGTGACGAAGTTGAAATCCTTGGTTTGGGTGAAGACAAGAAATCAGTTGTAACTGGTGTTGAAATGTTCCGCAAATTGTTGGATCAGGGTGAAGCTGGTGACAACGTAGGTTTGTTGCTCCGTGGTATCGACAAGAACGAAATCAAACGTGGTATGGTTCTTTGTAAGCCGGGTCAGATTAAACCGCACTCTAAATTCAAAGCTGAGGTTTATATCCTGAAGAAAGAAGAAGGTGGTCGTCACACTCCGTTCCATAATAAATATCGTCCTCAGTTCTATCTGCGTACTATGGACTGTACAGGTGAAATCACTTTGCCGGAAGGAACTGAAATGGTAATGCCGGGTGATAACGTAACTATCACAGTTGAGTTGATCTACCCAGTAGCATTGAACCCAGGTCTTCGTTTCGCTATCCGCGAAGGTGGACGTACGGTAGGTGCTGGTCAGATTACAGAAATTCTTGACTAATACACAATAATTAATCAGTTCTCGGTCTTGTATCGGGAACTGATTATGTACACACGGGAGTAGCTCAGTTGGTAGAGCACCGGTCTCCAAAACCGGGTGTCGGGAGTTCGAGCCTCTCCTCCCGTGCTAATATTATTGAAATGAAAAAGGTAATAGCTTATATTAAAGAATCTTACGACGAACTTGTTCATAAAGTATCGTGGCCTACGTATTCCGAACTTGCTAACAGTGCAGTAGTTGTTTTATATGCTTCCCTGCTTATTGCATTGGTAGTATGGGGTATGGATGTCTGTTTCCAAAACTTCATGGAAAAAATTGTTTATCCACATTAAAAATAGGAACTTAAAATGGCTGAGATTGAGAAGAAATGGTACGTTCTGCGTGCTATTAGCGGAAAAGAAGCTAAGGTAAAGGAATATCTTGAAGCTGACATTAAAAACAGCGACCTTGGTGAATATGTATCTCAGGTATTGATTCCTACTGAAAAGGTTTATCAGGTTCGCAATGGCAAAAAAATTGTGAAGGAAAGAAGTTATCTTCCTGGTTACGTTTTGGTGGAGGCTGCTTTGGTTGGTGAGGTTTCTCATCACTTGCGCAACACTCCGAATGTGATAGGCTTTCTTGGTGGCTCTGAAAAACCGGTGCCTCTCAGACAATCAGAAGTGAATCGTATACTTGGTACAGTTGACGAACTGCAGGAAACGGGTGAAGAACTTAGTATTCCGTACGTGGTCGGTGAAACTGTTAAAGTTACTTTTGGTCCTTTCAGCGGATTCAGTGGTATCATTGAAGAGGTGAATAGTGAAAAAAAGAAACTAAAGGTCATGGTGAAGATATTCGGGCGCAAAACGCCGCTTGAATTGGGCTTTATGCAAGTGGAAAAAGAATAACGCGGAATTGTTACGCTGTTGTTGTTCTTCGTTTAATGTTTATATATAAATCAATAAAAAAATGGCTAAAGAAGTTGCTGGACTAATCAAATTACAGATTAAAGGAGGCGCTGCAAATCCATCACCCCCAGTTGGACCTGCATTAGGTTCTAAGGGTATCAATATCATGGAATTTTGCAAGCAATTCAATGCCAGAACCCAAGACAAGGCAGGTAAGATTTTGCCTGTTATCATTACTTACTACGCAGATAAGTCTTTCGATTTTGTAATCAAGACTCCTCCCGTTGCTATTCAATTACTTGAAGTAGCTAAGGTAAAGAGTGGTTCTGCTGAGCCTAACCGTAAGAAAGTTGCCGAGCTTACTTGGGAACAGATTCGTACGATTGCTCAGGACAAAATGGTGGACTTGAACTGTTTTACTGTGGAAGCTGCCATGAGAATGGTTGCAGGTACAGCTAGAAGTATGGGTATCGCTGTAAAAGGGGAGTTCCCGGTTAATAATTAATAAACTTCAATTGTAATGGGTAAACTGACAAAAAATCAAAAGTTAGCTGCAGAAAAGATTGAAGCAGGGAAAGCATACTCACTGAAAGAAGCTGCATCTTTGGTAAAAGAAATCACTTTTACTAAGTTTGATGCTTCATTGGATATTGATGTACGTTTAGGTGTTGATCCACGTAAAGCTAACCAGATGGTGAGAGGTGTTGTTTCACTTCCTCATGGTACTGGTAAAGAAGTGCGTGTATTGGTACTTTGTACACCGGATGCTGAAGCTGCTGCAAAAGAAGCTGGTGCTGACTATGTTGGTCTTGACGAATATATTGAAAAGATCAAAGGTGGATGGACCGATATTGATGTGATCATCACTATGCCATCTATCATGGGTAAAATTGGTGCACTCGGTCGTGTACTCGGTCCTCGTGGATTGATGCCGAACCCGAAGAGTGGTACTGTAACTATGGATGTTGCTAAAGCTGTAAAAGAAGTAAAACAAGGAAAAATCGACTTTAAAGTTGACAAGAGCGGTATTGTTCATACTTCTATTGGTAAGGTATCATTCAGTCCTGATCAGATTCGCGACAATGCGAAAGAGTTCATCTCTACTCTGAACAAACTGAAACCGACCGCAGCAAAGGGTACATATATTAAGAGTATTTATCTTTCTAGTACAATGAGTGCGGGTATCAAAATCGACCCGAAATCAGTGGATGAAATCTAATAAAACAGAGAAATAATGAGAAAGGAAGATAAAAGTACGATTATAGAGCAAATTGCTGCTACAGTAAAGGAATATGGTCACTTCTATTTAGTAGATGTTACTGCTATGAACGCTGCTGCTACCAGTGCATTAAGAAGAGATTGTTTTAAATCAGATATCAAGTTGATGGTGATTAAAAACACTTTGCTCCACAAAGCACTTGAAAGCTTGGAAGAAGACTTCTCTCCTCTTTACGATTCTTTGAAAGGTACTACTGCTGTTATGTTTTGCAATACTGCAAACTTACCGGCTAAACTGATCAAGGATAAAGCGAAAGACGGTATTCCCGGACTGAAAGCTGCATATGCAGAAGAAAGTTTCTACATTGGTGCAGACCAATTGGATGCTCTCGTTGCAATCAAGAGTAAGAATGAAGTTATCGCTGACGTTATTGCCCTGTTGCAATCTCCAGCGAAGAGTGTTATTTCTGCTCTTCAATCAGGTGGAAACACCCTTCACGGAGTACTCAAAACTCTTGGTGAGAGATCCGAATAATTTTCAAAAACAACAAAGTATTTAAACAATTAAAATCATACAAAAAATGGCAGATTTGAAAGCTTTTGCAGAACAACTAGTTAACTTGACAGTAAAAGAAGTTAATGAACTTGCAACTATCCTTAAAGATGAATACGGTATTGAACCTGCTGCTGCAGCTGTTGCTGTTGCTGCTGGTCCTGCAGCTGGTGCTGCTGCTGTAGAAGAAAAGACTTCTTTCGATGTAGTATTGAAGAGCGCTGGCTCAGCTAAACTTCAGGTTGTTAAAGCCGTTAAAGAAGCTTGTGGCCTTGGCTTGAAAGAAGCTAAAGACTTGGTAGACGGTGCTCCTAGCACAGTTAAAGAAGGTTTGGCTAAAGACGAAGCAGAATCATTGAAGAAAACATTGGAAGAAGCTGGAGCTGAAGTTGAACTTAAATAACATTGGCCTGGTAATCAGGTAATTCGGTTAGGAATCCTTCACAAGAGGATTCTTAACCTTTTTGTGTATATATTTCAAATTAAGTTCTCCAAATTCATTACTAGATGTCTTCAAATACTGTAAATCAAAGAGTTAATTTTGCTTCGACTAAGAATCCGCTCGAATATCCGGATTTTCTGGAAGTACAATTGAAGTCATTCCAAGACTTTCTACAATTAGATACCCCACCTGAAAAGCGTAAGAATGAGGGATTGTATAAAGTATTTGCTGAAAACTTCCCTATTGCCGATACAAGAAACAATTTTGTTCTTGAGTTTCTGGACTATTATATTGATCCGCCGCGTTATACCATTGATGATTGTATAGAGCGTGGGCTCACTTATAGTGTTCCCTTAAAAGCGAAGCTTAAGCTTTACTGTACGGATCCCGATCATGAGGATTTTGATACAGTAATTCAGGACGTATTCCTTGGCCCGATTCCTTATATGACTGATAAGGCTACTTTCGTCATTAACGGTGCCGAACGCGTAGTTGTGTCACAGCTTCACCGTTCTCCGGGTGTGTTCTTCGGTCAAAGTGTGCATGCCAATGGTACAAAACTTTATTCGGCTCGTATTATTCCGTTTAAGGGTTCGTGGATTGAGTTTGCTACTGACATCAATAATGTGATGTACGCATATATCGACCGTAAGAAGAAATTGCCGGTAACTACTCTGTTGCGTGCGATTGGCTTCGAAAATGATAAAGATATCCTGGAGATTTTCAACCTTGCAGAGGATGTGAAGGTAAACAAGACAAATCTGAAGAAGGTGCTGGGGCGTAAACTGGCTGCGCGTGTCTTGAAAACATGGATTGAAGATTTCGTTGATGAAGATACCGGTGAAGTGGTTTCTATTGAACGTAATGAAGTTATTATCGACCGCGAAACGGTACTGGAAGAGGAGCATATTGATGAAATTTTGGAATCGGGAGTTCAGAACATTCTTTTGCACAAGGATGAGCCGAACCAGTCTGATTTCTCTATTATATATAATACGCTGCAGAAGGACCCGAGTAACTCGGAAAAAGAGGCTGTGTTGTATATCTACCGTCAGTTGCGTAACGCTGATCCGGCTGATGACGCAAGTGCGCGTGAAGTTATCAACAACTTGTTCTTCTCAGAAAAAAGATATGACCTTGGTGATGTAGGTCGTTACAGAATCAACAAAAAGTTGAACTTGACGACTGATATGGACGTGCGTGTCCTCACAAAGGAAGATATCATTGAAATCATCAAATATCTGATTGAGTTGATTAACTCTAAGGCAGATGTGGATGATATTGACCACTTGAGCAACCGTCGTGTACGTACAGTGGGCGAACAGCTTTCTAACCAGTTTGCTGTTGGTTTGGCTCGTATGTCCCGTACGATTCGTGAACGTATGAATGTTCGTGACAATGAAGTGTTTACTCCGATTGACTTGATTAACGCGAAGACTATTTCTTCTGTAATCAATTCTTTTTTCGGAACGAATGCCTTGTCTCAATTTATGGACCAGACAAATCCGCTGGCTGAAATCACACATAAGCGTCGTATGTCTGCATTGGGTCCTGGTGGTCTTTCTCGTGAACGCGCTGGATTTGAGGTTCGTGACGTTCACTATACACACTATGGTCGTCTTTGTCCGATTGAAACGCCTGAAGGTCCGAACATCGGTTTGATTTCTTCGTTGTGTGTATTCGCTAAGATTAATGAACTTGGATTCATTGAAACTCCCTACCGTAAGGTTGAAAACGGCAAGGTGGATCTTTCTGATAATGGTCTGATTTATCTGACTGCTGAAGAAGAAGAGGAAAAGATTATTGCACAGGGTAATGCTCCGTTGAATGATGATGGTACATTTGTGCGTAATAAGGTTAAGTCTCGTCAGGATGCTGACTTCCCTGTTGTGGAACCGTCGGAAGTTGACTTGATGGACGTTTCGCCTCAGCAGATTGCGTCAATTGCGGCTTCACTGATTCCGTTCTTGGAACATGATGATGCTAACCGTGCATTGATGGGATCAAACATGATGCGCCAGGCTGTTCCATTGTTGAGAAGCGAGGCGCCGATTGTGGGTACAGGTATTGAACGTCAGTTGGTCAGAGACTCTCGTACGCAGATTACTGCGGAAGGAGATGGGGTCATTGACTATGTTGATGCTACTACAATTCGTATTTTGTACGACCGAACGGAAGATGAAGAATTTGTAAGCTTCGAATCGGCTTTGAAAGAATATAGAATACCTAAGTTCCGTAAGACTAACCAGAATATGACGATTGACTTGCGTCCTACTTGTGACAAAGGGCAGCGTGTGAAGAAAGGTGATATCTTGACAGAAGGTTATTCTACTGAAAAAGGCGAGTTGGCATTGGGTAAGAACTTGCTGGTAGCTTATATGCCTTGGAAGGGGTACAACTATGAGGATGCTATTGTTTTGAACGAACGTGTGGTGCGTGAAGACTTGTTGACTTCAGTTCATGTAGAAGAGTATTCTTTGGAAGTTCGTGAAACAAAACGTGGTATGGAAGAACTGACTTCTGATATCCCGAATGTTAGTGAAGAGGCTACCAAGGACTTGGACGAAAATGGTATCGTAAGAATCGGTGCACGTATCGAGCCGGGCGATATCATGATTGGTAAAATTACTCCGAAAGGTGAGTCTGACCCTTCTCCTGAAGAAAAACTGCTTCGTGCAATCTTCGGTGACAAGGCCGGTGATGTAAAAGATGCTTCACTGAAAGCTTCTCCTTCTTTGAAAGGGGTGGTTATCGACAAGAAACTATTCTCACGTGTCATTAAGAACCGTAGCTCTAAACTTGCAGACAAAGCATTGTTGCCTAAGATTGATGATGAATTTGAATCTAAGGTTGCGGACTTGAAACGTATTCTGGTTAAGAAACTGATGATTTTAACAGAAGGAAAGGTTTCGCAGGGCGTGAAAGACTATTTGGGTGCAGAGGTGATTGCCAAGGGGGCTAAGTTCAGTGCGTCAGATTTTGATTCGCTTGATTTCACTTCTATCCAGTTGAGTAATTGGACAAGTGACGAGCACGCTAACGGCATGATTCGTGATTTGGTGATGAATTTCATTAAGAAATATAAAGAATTAGATGCTGAGTTGAAACGTAAGAAGTTCGCTATCACTATTGGTGATGAACTTCCTGCCGGTATTATTCAGATGGCTAAGGTATATATTGCCAAGAAACGTAAGATTGGTGTAGGTGATAAAATGGCAGGTCGTCACGGTAACAAGGGTATCGTGTCACGTGTTGTACGTCAGGAAGATATGCCGTTCTTGGCAGACGGTACCCCAGTTGACATTGTATTGAATCCGTTGGGTGTGCCTTCACGTATGAACATTGGTCAGATTTTCGAAGCTGTACTTGGACGTGCCGGAAAAACATTAGGTGTGAAATTTGCAACTCCTATTTTTGACGGTGCAACAATGGATGATCTGGATGAGTGGACAGACAAGGCAGGATTGCCCCGCTACTGTAAGACTTATCTCTGTGATGGTGGTACAGGTGAGCAGTTTGACCAACCGGCAACTGTGGGAGTAACTTATATGTTGAAGTTAGGTCACATGGTTGAAGACAAGATGCACGCTCGTTCTATCGGTCCGTACTCATTGATTACTCAGCAACCTCTTGGTGGTAAAGCACAATTCGGTGGTCAGCGTTTCGGAGAAATGGAAGTTTGGGCGCTCGAAGGCTTTGGTGCTGCTCATATCCTGCAGGAGATTCTGACTATCAAGTCTGATGATGTGGTAGGACGTTCGAAAGCTTATGAAGCAATAGTGAAAGGTGAACCGATGCCGCAACCAGGTATTCCGGAATCCTTGAACGTATTGTTACACGAGTTGAGAGGTTTAGGTTTGAGTATCAACCTAGAATAAAATAATGAAGAATGCGTGGTGTCAACAAACCGTTAACGGTTTGTTGACATCCGTGTCTTTTTCAATTTCCAATGATTTAATTATCAAATCTCAATTATATAGAGTATGGCTTTTAGAAAAGAAAATAAGACGAAAAGTAATTTCTCGAAGATCTCAATTGGTCTGGCTTCTCCGGAAGAAATCCTTGAGAATTCGAGTGGTGAAGTTTTGAAGCCTGAAACCATTAATTACCGTACGTACAAACCTGAACGTGACGGTTTGTTCTGCGAGCGCATCTTTGGTCCTATCAAGGATTATGAGTGCCATTGCGGTAAATACAAGCGTATTCGTTATAAAGGTATCGTCTGCGACCGTTGTGGTGTGGAAGTTACTGAAAAAAAGGTACGCCGTGAACGTATGGGACATATCCAATTGGTTGTGCCGGTGGCTCACATTTGGTATTTCCGTTCGCTCCCTAATAAAATCGGTTATTTGCTCGGATTGCCGACAAAGAAACTGGATTCGATTATATACTACGAACGTTATGTTGTTATTCAGCCAGGTGTAAAAGCTGAAGATGGCGTAGCTGAATATGATTTGCTTTCAGAAGAGGAATATCTGGATATTCTGGATACACTTCCAAAGGACAATCAATATCTTGAAGATAATGATCCGAATAAATTTATTGCAAAGATGGGTGCTGAAGCAATCTATGATTTGTTGGCTCGTCTGGATTTGGATGCTTTGTCTTACGAATTGCGTCACCGTGCAGGTAACGATGCTTCACAGCAACGTAAGAATGAAGCGTTGAAACGTCTTCAGGTAGTAGAATCGTTCCGTTCATCACGCGGACGTAACAAACCGGAATGGATGATTGTACGTATCGTGCCGGTTATTCCGCCCGAACTTCGTCCGTTGGTTCCGTTGGATGGTGGCCGTTTTGCTACGTCTGACTTGAACGACCTTTATCGTCGTGTGATTATTCGTAATAACCGTTTGAAACGACTGATTGAAATTAAGGCTCCGGAAGTAATTTTGCGTAATGAAAAACGTATGCTTCAGGAATCAGTCGATTCTTTGTTTGACAACTCACGTAAGTCAAGTGCTGTGAAGACAGACGCCAACCGTCCGTTGAAGTCATTGTCTGACAGTTTGAAAGGTAAACAGGGACGTTTCCGCCAGAACTTGCTAGGTAAACGTGTTGACTACTCTGCCCGTTCCGTAATTGTCGTTGGTCCGGAATTAAAGATGGGTGAATGTGGTATTCCTAAATTAATGGCTGCCGAATTATATAAGCCGTTTATTATTCGCAAGCTCATCGAACGTGGTATCGTTAAGACTGTTAAGTCTGCAAAGAAAATTGTAGACCGCAAAGAGCCGGTTATTTGGGATATTTTGGAACATGTAATGAAAGGACATCCGGTACTGTTGAACCGTGCTCCGACACTGCACCGTTTGGGTATTCAAGCTTTCCAACCGAAAATGATTGAAGGTAAGGCTATCCAGTTGCACCCGTTGGCATGTACGGCATTCAACGCTGACTTTGATGGTGACCAGATGGCTGTTCACTTGCCTTTAAGTAATGAAGCAATTCTTGAAGCACAAATGTTGATGCTTCAATCACATAATATATTGAATCCGGCAAACGGTGCGCCTATTACTGTGCCTGCACAGGATATGGTCCTTGGTTTGTACTACATTACTAAGTTGCGTGCTGGTGCAAAAGGTGAAGGTTTGACATTCTACGGACCGGAAGAAGCTTTGATCGCTTACAATGAAGGTAAGGTAGATATTCATGCTCCGGTGAAGGTTATCGTGAAAGATCTTGATGAAAATGGCAACATTGTAGACGTAATGCGCGAAACTTCAGTAGGACGTGTGATTGTGAATGAAATTGTTCCGCCTGAAGCTGGTTATATCAATACAATTATCTCTAAGAAATCACTTCGTGATATTATTAGTGATGTAATTAAGGTGTGTGGTGTGGCTAAAGCTGCCGACTTCCTGGATGGAATCAAGAACTTAGGTTATCAGATGGCGTTTAAGGGTGGTTTGTCATTCAATTTGGGTGATATCATCATACCGGAAGAAAAAGAAGCTCTGGTGCAGAAAGGTTACGACGAAGTAGAACAAGTCGTAAACAACTATAACATGGGTTTCATTACTAACAATGAACGTTACAATCAGGTGATCGATATCTGGACGCATGTAAACTCCGAGTTGTCTAATATCTTGATGAAGACAATTTCTTCAGATGATCAGGGCTTCAACTCTGTATATATGATGCTTGACTCTGGTGCCCGTGGTTCTAAAGAGCAGATCCGTCAGTTGTCAGGTATGCGTGGTTTGATGGCAAAACCGCAGAAAGCAGGTGCTGAAGGTGGTCAGATTATCGAAAACCCGATTTTGTCGAACTTTAAAGAAGGACTTTCGGTGTTGGAGTACTTTATCTCTACCCACGGTGCTCGTAAGGGTTTGGCGGATACCGCTTTGAAGACTGCCGATGCTGGTTATTTGACTCGTCGTTTGGTGGACGTATCACATGATGTGATTATTACAGAAGAAGATTGCGGTACACTCCGCGGATTGGTTTGTACAGACCTTAAGAATAACGATGAGGTTATTGCTACTCTGTACGAACGTATCTTGGGTCGTGTTTCCGTACATGATATTATTCATCCTACTACAGGCGAATTGCTTGTGGCTGGTGGTGAAGAAATTACGGAAGAAATTGCCAAGAAGATTCAGGAGTCTCCGATTGAGAGTGTTGAAATCCGTTCAGTATTGACTTGTGAAGCTAAGAAGGGTGTTTGTGCTAAATGTTACGGACGTAACTTGGCAACGAGCCGCATGGTTCAGAAGGGAGAAGCTGTCGGTGTTATCGCTGCTCAATCTATCGGTGAGCCGGGTACACAGTTGACATTGCGTACATTCCACGCCGGTGGTACTGCTGCCAATATAGCAGCAAATGCAAGTATCGTTGCTAAGAATAGCGCACGTCTTGAATTTGAAGAGTTGCGTACAGTAGATATTGTTGATGAAATGGGTGAATCTGCGAAAGTAGTAGTAGGTCGTTTGGCTGAAGTTCGTTTCGTAGACGTAAATACTAACATTGTTCTTTCTACTCATAACGTTCCTTATGGTTCAACGTTGTATGTAGGTGATGGCGACTTGGTAGAAAAAGGCAAGCTGATTGCTAAATGGGACCCGTTCAATGCTGTTATTATCACAGAAGCAACTGGTAAAATCGAGTTTGAGGGCGTAATTGAGAACGTTACTTATAAGGTTGAATCGGATGAAGCCACAGGTCTTCGTGAAATTATCATTATCGAATCTAAGGATAAAACGAAAGTTCCTTCGGCTCATATCTTGACTGAAGACGGTGATTTGATTCGTACTTATAATTTACCGGTGGGCGGTCACGTGATTATCGAAAATGGTCAGAAGGTGAAAGCCGGTGAAGTAATCGTGAAGATTCCGCGTGCCGTAGGTAAGGCGGGTGATATCACGGGTGGTCTTCCTCGTGTTACTGAATTGTTTGAGGCCCGTAATCCGTCTAATCCTGCTGTTGTTTCTGAAATTGACGGTGAGGTAACGATGGGCAAGATTAAACGTGGTAACCGTGAGATTATCGTAACTTCTAAGACTGGTGAGGTCAAGAAATATCTAGTTGCGTTGTCTAAGCAGATCCTGGTACAGGAAAATGACTATGTACGTGCTGGTACTCCGTTGTCTGACGGTGCTACTACTCCGGCAGATATTTTGGCTATTAAAGGTCCTACGGCTGTACAGGAATATATCGTGAATGAAGTTCAGGATGTGTACCGTTTGCAGGGTGTGAAGATAAACGACAAGCACTTCGAGATTATCGTTCGTCAGATGATGCGTAAGGTTCAGATTGACGAACCGGGCGATACCCGCTTCTTGGAACAACAGGTGGTAGACAAACTTGAGTTCATGGAAGAGAACGACCGTATCTGGGGCAAGAAGGTGGTAACTGATGCTGGTGATTCTCAGAACTTGCAGCCGGGACAGATTGTGACAGCCCGCAAGTTGCGCGATGAAAACAGTATGTTGAAACGCCGCGACTTGAAACCGGTTGAGGTTCGTGACGCTGTTGCTGCTACATCTACTCAGATTCTTCAAGGTATCACACGTGCCGCATTGCAGACTTCAAGCTTTATGTCGGCTGCATCTTTCCAGGAAACGACGAAAGTGCTCAACGAAGCTGCCATCAACGGCAAGGTTGACCGTCTGGAAGGTATGAAGGAAAATGTGATTTGCGGTCACCTGATTCCGGCAGGTACAGGACAGCGTGAATTCGAGAAGCTGATTGTCGGTTCGAAAGAAGAGTATGACCGTATCTTGGCTAATAAGAAAACCGTACTTGACTACAGCGAAGTAGAATAATACAATTCAATTGACTATATGAAAAAGGAGCGATTGCCCAAGAGGGTGATTGCTCCTTTTTGTTCGCCCAGCATGAGCGAACTGCTTTAGGATGTAAGTCCCGAACGAGCCCTGATAGTGGGAGTCGTTATCCAAGAGCAAGGGTGTCCATTGTGAAATGGAATCTGAAGGAAGCTGGCAGCAAAATCTCGGCTCTACGAACAGAAACCGATTATGAGGCTACCTATGGTGGCCGAGTTTGCGAAACAAAACGAAGTCCTATAACTATCCGAACCCTATGTAGTATATTCAGAGAGCATATGAGATGAAAGCAGTCGCACTTAACTGTGGAGGTCTCTCGGACAGGTACAACTATCTTTGTATCTGGTTGAAACAGGATTTGTCGTGAGAAGTCAGCAGACGCCATAGTACCTATTACTCATCATAATGGGGAAGGGTTGAACCTTAATTACGTAAGATACATGAATGTTACCTTATGAATGGAAGAAAGCAGAACATAGATACTCTATCCGACCAATTGGCACTGAAGGTGGAACCCGATGTGCAGACTTTCATGGGGATAACTGAAAATCATCTTACAGCCTTTAAACACGCGAAAGTCGGATTACTAGAATATATCCTTTCCCCTTCTAATCTAAATCTGGCTTATAAACAGGTGAAGAATAATAAGGGTAGTGGCGGCATTGATAGAATGAAGGTGGATGACCTTCTTTCTTATCTTCTGTGCCACAAGGATAAACTGATATCCTCCATTTATGATGGTAAATACCATCCCAACCCCGTGCGTCGGGTTGAGATTCCCAAATCGAATGGAAAGAAACGTAATTTGGGTATCCCCACCGTAGTTGATCGTTTGATTCAGCAAGCCATCTCTCAAGTGCTTCAACCTCTTTATGAGCCCCAATTTTCACCTACCAGTTATGGTTTCCGCCCTCATCGTAGTGCCCATGATGCGCTATTAAAATGTGGTGAATACATCTCTGCCGGTTATGTGTTCACGGTCGATATGGATTTGGAGAAATTCTTTGATACTGTCTGCCATAGTAAGTTGATAAAAATCCTGTCACGTACAATCAAAGACGGTCGTGTAGTCTCTTTGATTCATAAATATCTGAATTCCGGTGTACTTATAGGAGGAAATACGGAGGGTACTTCAGTCGGAGTACCTCAGGGTGGTCCATTGAGTCCCTTGTTGAGTAACACCGTGCTTAATGAACCTGATAAAGAACTAATCCGAAAGGGGCATCTCTTTGTCTGCTATGCCGATGATTCTATGGTATTTTGCCGAAGTGAAAGTGCAGTAAAACAAACCAAAGAGTCCATTACCCGATTTATAGAAGGAAAACTTCATCAGAGAGTAAACAGATAAAAGACAATAGTCTCATATGTCAAAGGTGTAAAATACTTAGAGCCTGTTTAAATTTTCCTGAGATTATGTTAGATAGGCTTTACCGACCAGTTT
>ERZ777305.2010-NODE-2010-length-19506-cov-3.819084_pt1 | contig 19506 bp, 21 predicted proteins | sample MGYA00374965_ERZ777305 | MGnify/ENA primary metagenome ERZ777305 (study PRJEB29328, sample SAMD00013331) | mouse gut metagenome | study: EMG produced TPA metagenomics assembly of the Metagenome analysis of fecal microbiota from mouse which was promoted... | reverse complement strand
TTTCGCCACCAGCAATACGGAGCTTATAGGAATAATCCCCTCCAGGAGTGGTTGAGGATAAATCTTTTGTGAAGCCAGAACCAGTGTTTACAAATTTCTCTACACCTTGATATGTGTTTCCAGCAAGAGAAGAGATAGATAAGTTCATTGTGCTGCTATGTTTTTCAAAAGCCCAAGGTATTCCGTATGCTGCAATTTCTTCACTTGAATAATTGGTTATAGATGATTGAAAAGATGTAGGAAGTTTCCCTATATTAAGCAACAAACTATATACATCATAATCAATATACATTGTAGGCTTAAACTTAAAGCTACCTGTCATTGTAGAAAGGTTTTGACCGTTATACCAATAAGAAGTTGTTCCTATATATTTAATATAATATCCATCTTTAATATTTACTTTAATAGATGTTCTTTTTGAATTTTCTTCATTGTAAGTTTTAATATCTATGTCAAAATAATCAGAAGTAACACTGTTACTAATCAAGCTATTATCATTTTCAGAGTATACCTTTCCGCTAATAGTGAAATTATCATTTGTTATTTCTTTAAAATTCAAATATGAAGGAGTAAAAATATCAAAAGCAAGTTTATGAATTTTTATTTCATTGGATTTTTCAGTAGGACAGCTTAATAAGTAATGACCTGAAAATTCTGGATTATAACAAATTTTATTATCTTGCAAAATAGGATTACCTTTACGATTGGCACTGGAATATACACCACTACAAGGTTGGTATATAGTGATATGAGCAAAGGTTTGTGAAGTGTTGGAACTGGGATAAACTTTGTGTTCGCCATTATTTAATGTTTCTTCATAGCGGACTTCATTGCAAAGATATTTTTCATATTTTGTAAGGTTTACATAAGCACCGACATGAATATCTATGCTTGTGTTCGTTTCGCTTGCATTATTTATCCAATTTCCATTAATAACTATTTTGAAATCAGTATATCGCTGTTGTGTGTCTAAATCAATTTTAACATTTTCGTTTTGATATTCAAAACTTTTTACAAGAGCATACTCTGCGTCAGTATCTTTCTTTGCATAAATATCAATATTACAAGTATTGATTATATTTTGATATTTTGGAATAAACTCAATATAAGTCAAATAGTATTCATCTTCTTCAAGGTCACGACTTTTATTTTTAATATCTGTAGCTTTTAAAGAACTAACAAAGGTATTTTCATCTTTTATTACTGTTTGAGCTGGGGCAAATGTTTCACTATCAATATGATAACCAGAGTTTGCTTTTAAAGGTATATTCCAGTAAAAATCTACACCTCCATTTTCTCCAAATTCATAGGCCCATATGTTTGGTCTTGAAACACTTTTATTCATAGAAAGACTTACAGAGACATTTTTCACATTAATTATATTATCTAATATACAGAAATTTTTCTCTAAAGTATCTTCCCAGATTTCACCATCATCAAAAAATACAGCACTTTTATTCCATGTTATTGTTATTTCTTCTCCAGCAGTATAAGTATTTTTTGGGATTGCAATATAACAATCAAGAAAACCACTGTTATCCTTACTTAAAGTTATTTTTCTTGTTTCTGTGTATATATTTTTCTTTGTGTTAATAAATAAACATCCTTCTGGCAGAGTTAGAACATCTGTCATATTAAAACCTCTACTAAAATAATTAAGCTTACTCTCAAATCTTATATTCATTATATAGTAATCATCTAATTTATAGTTATCATAAATATATGTAGAACTGTCAGTTGAATAAGTAGTGTATGTATACGCACGAGGCTTTATATCTGTCAATTCCATTTCATCATGAGTAGTTTCAGTGGCAAAAAATAGTGTTTTGGAATTTAAAACTGTATCAATTCCATTAATCTTAAATGATGCACTCATTGTAGAATTAAAACCATTAATTACATTTCTAATATCAGGCATTTCTAAAACTATCTCTATACTTGATGTGAAGCTGCCAGTGGTAGCTTGTTTATTTATAAAGGTAAGTTCACCATTTTTCCTTGTGTAATACCAATCACCACGACCAGAACCAGATCCTTTTAATTCCGCACCAACATCAGAAAGCATATCATGATTTGGATAATTTCTATATATTCCTGTTGGATAATTAAAAGTCATAGATAAATCACCAGCGTTGAATACTTTATCGCCTGTATACTCTACCCTTAAAGTGGCATTTATCTTATTACTCTGATCTTTTACAAACAGAGTATCGTTTTCTGTTGAATCTTCAATAGTTCCGTATTTAAGAGAAAACTTGAAATTATCTATATCAGTTCCAGTGACTTCCTTTTCTGGAAGAGTTTGTCCTGAATCGGAGTACTCGACAACAGGCTCAACAGATCCAGTAGTAGAATTTGAAAACCTTACTCCAAACACATCACTTGATAAATTTGGAAGAACTGTTGACAATAACATTACCATGCTTAAAATAAAAGCAATAATTTTATTTGATTTATTTTTCATTTAACTAATATCTCCTTTCTTAACAACAACAGCGCAGCCATTCATTAAGCTACGCTGATATTTGAATAAATAACTCCTACCCATATAATGAAGAAGGAGCTATTTTAATCGCCATATTCAATTAAAAAAAGAGCGTATCAGCTGACAAGAGAGTATTGCAGATGCTGATACGCCCTTGACTAATAAAATTATATCACACCACGACATTATTTGTAAAGATAGGCAAAAAGAAGGAGCATAGCCATAAGCCATACTCCCAAGGGTTAGAGCAACGGTATTATTCGGTATCTGTTATTACATCTTTTGTCAGAGAAAGAGCAAGTTCTGTTTTGCGTAGCTCATTAGCCACAGCCATTGACTTTTTACCACCTAAATACTTAATTTGATACCTTTTAAAATCAATATCATTCATCATATTGTAATTCATCTGTTTAGTAGCTTCATCTAAAGATAACCCATTATCCAGAAGTTCTAGGAACTTATCAAAATCATCAGGAACAGAACCATGCCGTTTTGGTTTTTCCGATATATGGTATTTCTCTTCCTGTTCCAGTAAGTCCTTATAGTAATTGGGATCAGTTGTCTCATATTCAGTTGCCAGCCGATAGAACCGCTTTTTACCAATATCCATAAGTTTATTATGGTAGGTATCCTTTTCAGCCAGGAAATAGTTCTCATAAAGCCAATATACAGTAATAAAATTCTCTGGCCGTCCTTTAAATTCTCTTCCTCTATTAGTTTTTACTTCCAAAGTATCTATTGCAGCCAGTTTTTCCTTTATAATGTCTGGATAATCACTTCCATTATATAGAAGATTTTCTGGTAAGCACATAGACCAGTCACAGGTAGATAGAGGATCTAGGTTATCGTTTGCTGGATTAGAATAGTCTGGAATAAGTAAACCGATACCAGCTTCATAGATTTTTAAGTAGTTTTCTTTTATTTCCCCAGGAGTGATACCTAAAGCAGATATATTTATAATAACAATGCAGTCCCCAAAGCCAGAAGAGGTAAGGATGTTTTTAAGTTTACTCCGTGTTCGGTATGACGCAGTAACCAAATCAACATGTAAACAATCTTCCGACAGCATCATATTATTAAATTGTGTTTTTAGAGCTTGGTAAGCCTTTGTCTGTTTTAAAGCTTCGGCATCTGTTCTTGGTATCGTTACAGAAGAGACACAGCCATATCCATATATTTGTTTCATATTCTATCTTCCTTTTCAGAAATGTTAATACTATTATAGGAAAGAACTTATAATTAATCAAGAAAAAGGTTCATAGAAATAGCAATTTTTGATTGACAAAGGTTCTTAAACATAGTATAATATTCCGAATACAAACTACCAAACAAGGAAAAAGGACGAAGCCTTTAATTTAATGTGGTGAAACACAAGCGATATTCCTTACTTGGTAGGCGGTCTAATACCGAAAACATTGCAGCTTTATTCCTGATACTGAAAACATCAGGAGATAGGGACAAAATGAAGGAGGTATGGGGTATGGAGAACACACCAACCTTTGATTGCCCCGAAGAATATAAGGGAAAGCTATTTCTTACAGCTTCTGATATGCAAACCATTTTCCAGCTGGGAGAGAATAAAACCTATGAATATCTAAAAGAAGCACCATTTAGGGTAATCAAAGTAGGAAATCAAATAAGAGTTGTAGCTGTTTCCTTCTGGAAATGGTATAACGAAGGAGTATAAGGAGCCAGAAATGGCTCTTTTTTCTTTTGTCCACTATTCATAATAACTCATATGTGCTAAAATGTTATTATATGTCAAACCATGACGAACATTAAGGAGGAATGAGCATGGAGTTAATAGATGGACTGCAAAAACACCAGAGATTACAACAGCTGCTTGAAAAGGTTGAAAGACGGATAAACGAAAAAGATCCAGATGATGCAGCTCTTAATATGCGTAAAATACTGGAATATATAACTACAGAATATATGAAAGAATATGCACAGCAGTTAGTAAAGGAAGACTTATGCGGAACCATAAATGGATTAGAAAGATCTGGAATTCTATCAAGAGAAATAGTTAGCTTATTCCATAAGATTAGAATGGCTGGAAACGCTAGTGGGGCACATTTTAAAGAGAAAGAGGGATCTTTACAAAAGACACAATCTTTATATAAGCAGTTATTGGCATATATTCCTTCATTTTTAGAGGATTTTCCAGAACCAAGTAAGAAAGAAGTGTCTGATAATCCTTTTGATATTGATTATATGTCAATTACTCCTTTACAGATTGACTTTCCAGACTATAAAAAAAGGCTAGACTATGATAGCCTTTTTCCAGCAAATCCACCAGAAGATTGGTATCCAGAAGGTGAGTTGCGTGACTCGATTGATAGTCTTTCTTGGTTATTCAATGATGAAAGGTATCTTTATAGGGAAAATAAGAGATTATATATTAATAGATTTCAATTAGTGATAGATACTGTTAATAGAATACAAAGATTTTTGGAAATGGGGTATGATGATAGTAGATTTGCAGAACCTAATTACATACATGTTCCTGCTATAGTCCAAGAATACTTTAAATTCTCATATGTTATATACAATTCAGTAGAAGAAACTATCCAAGGCCCCAATGGAATGGTGGCAAAAACTGGAAGATATAAAGGAAAAGGTAGCTATGCAGATGTTGAAGCTGGTAGAATAATTAATGAATTAGCAGCCTTTCAAAAAAATATTATTATTCCTGATTGTGTAACAAAAATAGATAAGCATGATTATATAGATATTTCTAGCGATACTGAAGCAATATATCTTCCAACAACTATGATAGCAAATCAAACTTTTGCTTGGTTGAGAAAAATTCCTATTGGAATTAGAATTTACATGAAAACAGGCGAGGAATGCTTATTTGAAGGTAATGTAATTTATACGAGAGACAAGAAAAAGATATTGTATGCAACAAGTATGGTTCCAGGATTTTTCCAAGTGCCTGACGAAGTTCAATGTATTGGAGAAGGTGCTTTTAAAAATACTAAAATTAGAACCATCTTTTTAAACAATGTGAAGAGGATTGAGAGCGAGGCTTTTGCATATTGCAAATATTTAAAGAATGTTTTACATACTTGTCAATTAAGCAAAATTGGGGAAAATGCTTTTAAGGATTGTAAGGAACTAGAGACTTCGGAATTTACGGCTATAGTTAATAATGGAGCCACTAGAATTGAGTCTGGTGCCTTTGAAGGGTGTCCAGAACCTAAAGGGGAACTACCAGATAAAAGTTATACATTTAAAAATAGTTTTCAACTAAAACCTACTGGAAGGACTATTGGTGTAAGCGGATTGAGTAAAGAAGAAAAAGAAAAGATAACCGAGCTTATTATACCTGAAGGGATAACTCATATTAGTGGATATGATGGTATTCAAGCAAGAAGAATAATTTTTCCGAGTACACTTACAAGTATAGAAAATAAGACAACGACAAATCCTTATTTAGAAGAAGTAAATCTTCCTGATGGAGTAAGATCCATAGGCAGTACTGCTTTTAAAGGATTTATAAGATTAAAAAAGGTAAGGATACCAGATACTGTAAAAGAAATATATATAACTTCATTTCAGAATTGTATTTGTCTGGAGGAAGTTGAAGTCCCTGAAAGGTTTAGACATTTTTTTAAGTCATATCCGAATGTAAAATTTACGACACCAGAACCTCCGAGCAAAGAGTTCCTAGAAGAACTAGATAAACAATTTATTAGGTATCAAGATACAAAAACTTTCCATCAAACCTGTGATAACTTTACAAATGAGATGCTTGAGAAAGTAAGACAAAAGATAGTATTTAAGGCTGTTTATCCATTAAGAGAGCCCAAAGTTTGTATTGATTATGATAAGCTTCCAGATAAAAGTTATGCATTAAAAGTTGATATACCATCTGATGCTACTAAAGATATAGTTATAGATATAAAATTAGTTCCAAGTTTTAGAAATATGTATACTGAACTTATTATACCTGAAGGACTGCTTCATTGTCCTAAAGGATTAGGAAGGGCTTTTTGTGGATTGAGAAGAATAATTTTCCCTAGCACACTTATAAGCATAGATACTGAAGCTTTTTGCGATAGTAGATTACAAGAGGTATATTTACCTGATGGAGTAATATCTATTGGTGAAAAAGCATTTCGATCAAGTAACCAATTAAAAAGGTTAAGGATACCAAATACAGTAGGAGAAATATATGAATCTTCATTTGAAAACTGTCCTAGCTTGGAAGAGGTAGACGTACCAGAGCGGTATAGGTATTTGTTTGAAGATTATCCAAATGTAAAATTTACAACCATAGAGCCACCGAGTAAGAGAACGATTATAGAGCAAAATGAACAACCGATTCAGAATCAGAATATAGAAAACACCCATCAAACAGATACAAGTTCTGTGAAAGAAGTGGCTAAAGAGACAGAACAGCCACATATTGAGGAAAAGAGCTTATCATTTTTCCAAAAGTTGAAAAATGCATTTTCAAAGTAGCTCATACACCAGCTATTGAATATGCCTATTAATTATGGTAACATAGACCTTGCACAAGAGCTTTTTGGTAAGTCGGATTCATGGTAAGGTAGAAAACTTACCACAAAACTTACCAAAAGCCCTAATGCTGTTAAGGACGATTGGAGACAAAATAAGGTTAAGGGTGGAATAAAGCCCCAAGAAATCAAGGCTTTTAGAGGTTAGGTAAAACAAAATGTGCCAAATTGTGAAATGGGGTGTGTTCTATCGGTTTAAGGTGTAAAATGGCATGAAAGAGCCTTCAAACCCGCATAAATACTGGATTTTTCAAAATGGTAAGTCCTGAAAACTTACCACAAAACTTACCAAAAATGAAATTTATGCATCCAGCGAGGTAATACCGTAGGTATAGAGCATTGATACCCTTTATTTTGAGACAGTGATAAGCATTCTTATTGCTGTCTCTTTTATTTTACCTTAATTAGCCTTATATGGCCTTTGCTGGTGGTAAGTTGATTAACGGTAAGTTTTATCAAGGAATTACGGTTTTAAATATTTTCCTTATTTTGCCTTATACTTCCTTAATTAAACACACAGGTTCTCAAAAATATCAAAATTTTCTTGACAAGGGTTCTTATATATAGTATATATATTGTAGGTTCTTAAAAATAGAATGATATTAAGGAGGATAAATAAATGGCAAAAAAGGAACAGTATATCCAAGTTGAGCCAGGTATTCAGCAAAGAGTTTCCGATAACAAATATGTTGTATGGCTTGACTATGGCAGACAGTTAAAGGAAGATAAAAAGACTGGGGAGCTTAAATACAAACAGGTGAAAACAAGTAAAGTTGTAAACACCTTGCGAGAAGCCAGAGCTTTAAGAGGTCAGAATAGTAAGGAGAAACAGCATAAAAAAATAACAGGTACTACCAAAAAGCTTGCTTTCAGTACTGTTCTTGAAGATTACAATTCTCATAAGCAGCATACTTGGTCAGATGCTTATGCTATGCAAAAGAAAGCACAAAGTAAGAGATTGCTGGCATACTTTGGAGATCGTGATGTAAAATCTATTGATACGATTGATGTTGAAGAGTTTTTTGAATGGTGTAGACATGAACATGAAAACTTTCCGCATCCGCTGGGAAACAACTCAATCAATAAGATTAAGTCCCATATGTCTGATATTTGGAAGTTTTTAAAGAAAAATCAGAATAAGTATGGTATTGCCGAGAATGTTGTTGTAGATGCAGAGGAAGGAAAGATTGATGAATATGAAGTAACAATTCTCTCAAAGGAAGAAGTGAATACTTTCATTGAAGCCATCTTAAAAAATGAGAATGATTATTCAGCTTTTACAATGGTAGGCTGTGCAACGCTTACAGGAATGAGAAGGTCTGAAATCTGTGGTCTTAAATGGGGAGATATTGACTGGGAGAATAAGATTATCCGTATAGATAGAGGAAGAGTCCAAAGCTCAACAGGGAGTCTTGAAAAGTTACCAAAAGGTGAGAAGAAAAGAATATCAGCACTTCCAGAACCATTAGCACAGATGCTTTTACTGGTAAAAGAGCAGCAAGAGAACTTTCTTAATCGGGAAGTAAGGGCTGATGATTATGTGTATATGCAAAAAACCAACCTCTTAAATAATTATCTCCCCCATCCTGGTAAGGTATCCAGAAGGTTCAGAGAACTGCAGAACCGAATAAATAAGTTAAGAATAAAAGCTGGGAAGGAATTATTACCAGTCGTAAGATTGCACGATTTAAGGCACACCTTCATAAGTCTTTGTTTAAACAGTGGAGAAGTGAATCCGTTTCAGGTATCAGCGAATGTAGGTCATACATGTGATGATAATACAACAACTCGTATTTACTGGCACGACCAGGGAGACAGAAAAGAAATTTGTGAGTTTATCAAATCTATAATAACAGTAGAAATCAAAGCATATTCATAAAAAATAGGTGGTCATTCAAGACCACCTATTTCAATGTCATTAACAATGTCTCTATAAGTAGAATATCTATGGTTATACCAATAATCCATATCTGAATAGATTATTGCATTTGTTTTTTCAATCAGTTCATCAGCATGAGGTCTTATATCAGTATATAAGGCCTCTCTATACCCCAATAAGCCGTCTTCCTGTAGCCAATGGGTATCAATGCCTATAAGTATATTAAAACGCTTTTCAGAGGCAATATAACGCTTCTGGAAGTTACCAGTAGTAAAGTGTTCCAGTCCATATTGCTCTTCAAAAGAATAATAGCCTTTCAGATTTTTAATTTTTCTTTTGCAGTCTGGACATATATCATCTATTTCTTTAATGCCTGGTAAACCAAATGCCTTGTAAACATGATTGCATTTATATATTGTTTTCATAGTCTTCTCCTTTCTAAAATTTAAAAAAGAGCATAAGGAAGAACCTTATACTCTCAAATTCTATAAAAATGATGTAGCCATTTACAAAGCTGTATCATCAGTTGCTTTTTCTGTTGATTCCGATATATTTTCCACCAGCGGTTAATCTACCGTCCTCTGGGTATGGTGTATCTTTATGAATAACCCAAGCTCTTTTATTGATTTTAAAAGCTGGAAGTTTACCATTTTGGCAGAGGACTTTGATTTGTTCATTACTCTTGCCATGCATTTTTGCATATTCTTTTATATTTATATAATCATCAAGAGAGGGCTTTTCCTGTACAAGTCCTTTAAATGGTTCAAAGTTCTTTATGACTAAATCCAGATTATCAGCTATATAAGCATAAGTTTCAGCGTAGAAATGAGGCATATCAGAAGCTTTGTCATTCCAAGTTCCATCAGTCCCATTTTTAAATATATCCATCATACCTACTTCTTTAAAACTGGTTAAGAACATGGCTATTAAATGTTTATCTGCCTTTTTTATTGTTCCGTCAGGTAAGAGAATGGAATAATAGTCATTATCTTTGATTTTACACAATCTTGCGAGCATAATCTATCCCTCCAGAAAGATATTTGTATATATAAATAATATATCTTTATCGGTATAATGTCAAGAAAAATTATTTGTTGTTATCTTTCACAACAAATTTATAACCGATATATAAAAGAATAATAGCAGCAATAGTGGATAAGAGAAGTATTTTCCCAGAAGCAGTCTTCCAAGTATTTACTATCCAAGCAACTTGATTAAATACCAAAACAACTTTTGCATCAATATTATCTATTGATAAATCATAAGCATCAGACACATTATTATTATCTCCTTTTGTTGTAATAGTTCCGTCCTCTGATATTTCTTTTATTCTGTGAGTAATAACAAGCCTTTTCCCTTCATTATCAGTGATATGGTAAGTTACTATATCACCTACATTTATTTCATCAATGCTTTTTACATCTTTTGTTATAACAATACTGTCGGTTTTCATATATGGTTCCATACTTCCAGTTAATACATAGACAGGTCTATAACCCAATATATTTGCTGGTTCTCCTGTTTTATGAGCATTGTAAGCTGTAAATACTGCCAGAACCAATGCTGCTATACATATAATATTAAAAATCCATCCTAAAATATTTCCTATAATTTTTAAACAGTGTTTATTCATTGTTATTTACCTCCGATAAAATCAATTATTGGTGCAGTCCAATTCCAAATGCTGCATACCTTTCCCGATACCTGATCTTTACTAACTATCCAGTTATCAGCTTTTGGATTGTTGTCTCCTTTGGTTATATAAGAACCATCATCAATAATATCTATAATTCTATGTATCACCAAAAGATTCACACCATCTACATTTTGTTTGAAAACAATAATATCTCCAGTATTGTAATCATCCCCAGTCATATCACATACTGCCATACCATGAGTAGAAAGAGTTGGTTCCATACTTCCAGATAAAACAGTAACCAGTCTATATCCAAAAACATTTGCTTTATGAAAATTGCATCCGTTTATAAAGAATGTGATAACAAAGGAGAGTATTATCAAAATATTGATACCTAAAATAATATTTCCAAACATGTTTAAAACTTTTTTTGACTTCTTGTCATTTTGTATACTTGTTTCCATGTAAGTTAAGCCTCCTTAACAATTTATCTATAAAGATAATATATTTACAAAAATAAACAGCATTATGCCGTTAATAAAATTATATCATACCATGACATAATTTGCAAATGGGCATAAAAGAACCAGGAGCTTTACTCCTGGTCTTCTTAAACATAATTATTTTCTTCCATGCAAGCAATATTAAAAGTCATTCTCTTTGCTTGATCAGATAAGTCTCCAATCTTTATTTCAATCAGCTTTTTATCTATATCAGAAAGCGAAGTATTTTGCAACTGCTTTTTTAATTCGTCTATTTCTGTTAAAATTTTTCTGTATTCATCCATAGTTAAGACTCCTTTCGTCTAAATCGTCTTATAATATTTTACTATAATTTGCATATATGTGTCAATCTACGGACTTATAGCTCAATGGCTTCCAATTTCCTGTTATTATTTGGCTGACTGAATTGTATGCTTTCAGCTTTTTCAAGAATATCTGAAAGGTAAGGCAAATTCATTTCACCTATCGCATGATACTTGACTTTATCCGAGTTGATTCTATTCATAATATCAATATACTTATATTGCTTTTCGGTATTAAAAAGCACAGGTACAAAATCCTTTGTAGGTTTTGCAAATTCGCCCTTATAGTCAATGGCAAATTTAAGACCATTTGCATTTGCCAGACTGACAAAATTATGAATATTGTTATAAGAGACATATTTTGCAGTAACATCACCAATTAAGCTTGCTCTATGAGAAGCCCCTTTATCTTGCCATCTTATCTTATATACCTGTCCCATTATGATAGGTTCATCAACCTTTTTAAATGTAATATCCCTGTACTCAAAGTGAGTTTGTTCTCCATAGAAGGGATTATCCTTCGGATCCTTTGTCTTTATTTCTCCAGTATCAATTACATATTTATCATCAATAGAATAGGTGATTTCTGGAAAATCCTTTAATGCTTTCTTTAATGCCTGAAATTCATCTTCAGTAAGTTCCGTACAAACCAAATCGTCAGTACATCTTTTTAAGACGGATAGAGGAAGAATTTGTTCGGTGTTATTGATAACTGCATTAAAGATATTTTTGCTTCTTGATTTATTACGATCATACCTATCGCTTCTTTGAAAATCAAGTTGCTTACGCACAGATTTACTTTTCTCTGCTTTTTTTTCTGTTTTGAAAAAATCATCAAGTAAATCCTTACATATCCTTCTGTAAAATACATCATAGTCTTCATTGTTCCAGCTATTATTAAGTTTATAAAGATTTATAAATTCTTCATTTCTTAACACATCAGGAACTTTGCAGTCATATTCATTACAAAGACATTCAATAATCTCTGCCCTTTGGCAGTAGTTGTATAATTCTTCAATAGCATATTGGATATTGTCTTTTGTTAATTGCATTGCAAATTCTTTTGGGTGAAACAAATGCACATTTCTTAATTGTCTGTTTTCTATTTCCTTTGGATTATCATATTCAGGGAACTTTCCTAATCCAGCTACAATATAATATCCAGAATCGGCTTTATTTTTGTCAAGCTTATAAGCAACTACGGCAGCAACAACACCATAATAAGCTGCATTTTCAGAAATAGACATAACAAGAGGATTTTTTTGAAGTTCATTAACAGTAAGTTCTCCTAACATAATAATCCGTCCTTTCTTTTCTTAAATTTCCATTCCACAATTTTTTATAGGAGTAGATGCTTGATTTGTTGTTTGGTTAAGTGATTTCTCTATATTTGATAAGATATTATCCAAAGAGTTTTCATCAAGTAAGCTTTTGGCATCTTCAATATCAATTAAGCCTTTCGCATACTCTGTTCCCTTAAAGGTAGTATCTGTAATTATTTCATCATATGAATAGCTTTGTTTTAAGCTTTCAATATCTTTACGCATTTTTTGTAAAGTATCTTCTGATAAAGTTTCAAAAGCTTTACTTTTCCACTTATCATAAAATCGCTTTGCCAGGGAACCTTCTGGTAGAAGTTCGTCCTGTGCCTGTCCAGCAATTTTAAAAGTATGTCTATTTTTATTTAATTCATATACGCTTGTATTAAAGTATGAAAAGTTGTTATTTCCAATCGTTCTATTATCAACAGCAAAAATAGTGTTTGGTGCTGTCATAAACATATATCTAAATTCCATTTTTATTCTCTCCTTTCTATTTATGAGAACCTATATATATTATACTATATTATGTCGCAGTGTGCAATAATTATCTTTCGTGATTTTCCTTTTGAATTGGTTTCGATTTAAACTGTTCATTGAATATCTTTTCAGCTTCAGCAAGTTTTTCATCAAGAGAGGGAAGTCCCGATTCTTTTTCTTTATCGGCTTCGGTTTTTGGTGTAAAAGTTCCAATTCTCTTATTCATCTTCTTGCTTCCCATTTGGACTGTCTGGATGGTGTAATCACCATCATAAGCATCTTCGCTGGAACCAGCCAGACCATCATCCATACCAGTAAAATCATCAGGAAGAATATCTCCGCTTTCATTATTTACTTTTTCATTCATAGCAATATCTCCTTTCAATAATATATCTTTATAGATATATTATACAATTTGGGAATTATAAAAATCAAGAGATCGCAAGACTGGAAGATAGTTTACATGTATACAAGAGGACTGGTAAACAAGTAATTTCGGCTGGGTTAGTTTTATTTAGTCTGGAAGAGTAAATAATGGTTTAAGAAAAATAAAATTCATTCTGCCGTATTTGGCTATTTTTATACATATAAAGTAAATAACTAATATTGTTAATAGATACCTATAATATGTATAAAAACAAGATCCAGAAGATTTTTTACAAATTCCATAAAATTACTAAAGACAAAAGAACAAATGTTTGTTATAATATGCAAAGGAGGGAAAGTATATGGCATATTATTGTGATTTACAAGAAGAGTTTAATAGCTGTCCCCATTTCCATGAGGATAAAAGATGCACCGCTACTGATACTAAATGTTCTTTCAGGAGGGGAACAAAAGAAAAAGAAGTCATAAAAAATCCATATGTCCGTAAGGAAAGATGGTATGAGAAGTATTATAAATAAAAAGGCCAGCTTTTTATAGCTGGCTTTTAAATTCGTTATATATAAATAGTATTCTTTGAAATTTCTTTTCTGAACCAAATTGTATTGAAATCAATTTTAAAAAGACAATGAAGGTATCATCTATTTCTGGAGGAACTATTTGACCGTCTACATCTACAAGACCTGGCTTGAAGTTACCAACAAGAGGTATGATTTTTACTTTATAAGAGTATCCGTCCTCACATCTTTCTTCTTGATAAGAATTTTTTTCTAAAATATCAAGTTTCAAAGTAGAAGTAATAGTATATTGTTTATTTATATCAAGCTTTTCCAAAATGCTATTAATTTGGCTGTCAGATAAGTTACTGGCCTTATCTTTTATAATTTTTTGGATTTTGTTTTTTCTGTCTTTTAATCGTAATTCAGTAAAATTGTTATATATCATAAAAATATCTCCTTTCTTTGTAAATAGAAAAGTCCAGGTTTCCCCAGACTTTTCTACATGTAATATTTAATTTTCAGAATCGTCTTCTTGGGAATTGTTATCTTCGAGTTGTTTGCGTCTCTTCTCTTGTTCGGCAAGCTCTTTTTCTTCATAGAAAGCAATGTTTCTTTCTTCTTCGGCAATTTCCTCTTCTATTTGGGTATTTACCATAGCAAGAGCTTCATCATCAGTAGCAAGAACATTAAAATCGTTTTCATCAAAAACCATTCTCAAAGTATCTATATCCCCTCTTGGATCTTGTGCGGTTAAGCACCAAACAATAGGATCGGTGCATAGCATATAAAATTTACCATCAAATTCATGGGGGATAATAGATAGAGAAATAAGAGGAAAAACGGAAGCATTATCTTCTACACTATTTTCAACGTTTGTAGCCTTAATAAGAAGGTCATTCATCATTTTCAAATCTATATCATTTTTGTAGGAATAGATTATATCCACTTGGACTTTATTGAATGATTTAAAAATATTGATAATAGGTTTATCAACATCCACTTCATCAATGACAGTTGAATTTCCATCAATATCTATCCTTTCAAAAAATAAGCCAACAGCAGATTTATTGTATCCTTGTTCATCTTTACCAGATGCAGCTATAATTATATCTTTTATACTAACCATAATTGAGTCTCCTTTCTTGATATTATATCTATATAGATATATGGTTTTCAAAAAAAATAAGTAATTGGATAATAATATTGTATCATACTACGACATAATATGCAAGAGCAATAAAAAACGGAAGAGCATCAGCCCAACCGTTTTAAACACAATTATTTGTTTAACATTTCAAGGACTTCATCTATGCTTTTGCCAGATTCCTCAAAGGCCTTTAACAATTTCTCCTTTTCTTCTTCCTTTGCCCTTTTTGCTGCTTCCTTTTCTTCTTTCAGCTGTTCCTTATAAGCAGTTTTCAATTCTGCCTTTGCAGTTTTCAGTTCTTCTTCGAGTTTCAGGACACGCTCATGGACTTTTGCAGCTTTACCAGTGTAATTAATTTCCGCTCGTTTTCCTCTTGGCATATAAAGGCCTCCTTTATTTTTTATGTTATATTTAGAATAGCATTAATAGCAAAAGATGTAAATATGTTAATCCACTATTCATAATGTTTTCGCAAAATTCCTTCTACTACAGCACTCACAGTAGAATTGTTATCCAAAGCTTCTTGTTGCACCATATCTATCAGATGGGTTGGAATAGTAACATGTAGAGAATCTCTCTTTTTAATAATATCCCTTGCTGGATAACCAGCTTTTTTTAATGCATCAACAAAGACAGGATCTCCCATTACCAAAGTATCAAAGTCAATAGCTTCTGAAAGTTCCTTGGGAGTATTATAAGTAATCTTCTTGTATGTAATAGAAACACCATCTTCCCTGATTTCAGCCATTCCCCTTACAATCTTATTAGGCTTCAACCTTATATCAACTCTTTTTTTAGTTTTGTCCATTTTCTTTCTCCTGTACTATAGTAATCAATGCATATATTATACCTTGATATGTCGTAGTATGCAATAAAAATGATAATTAATAATTAACTATCTTTCAAAACTGCCTTTTTTAATTGCTCTTTTACTCTGTAAATCCTTTAAATCATCAAATATAGCTGTATCTTTGATAGATAAATCCTGTTCCACATACATACGAAGCACAGGAACTTCATTTATTGTTGAATATTCATTGTTAATACTATGCAATAATCTCTCTGCCCTTTTGATAGCAATATTACTACCAGCATTTTCAGTAGCTTTCTTATATATAGAGCCTTTAACCTGTATACCAGCCAAAAGATTATCTTTTTTAAATACTTCAAAATCTACTCCATATCTAACATCTGCTGTGTTAGATGCTTCCTTTACTGTCAATTCATTATCTTTACAATAGTCGGATAGACTATTAAAAGCAGCAACTTCTCTTTGGTATCCAAGGTATGTCTCGTCAACAGCTCTGATATAAACATAATTGAAACAGGTATCTAAATCCAAATTCATTCCTTCATTTTTCAAATATCCTTGAAATTCTTTTGCCAGGTCTATAAGATCATCTTGTGTTTTTCCATGTTCGCAATCAATGATATGAATAGACTTTTTGAGTTCTTCAAAACTGTGAAATCTTAATTTTGATTTCATTGTATGAGCTTCCTGTCCAGATTTTTCATAATATGACTGCCATTCGTCAAGGTTATTTGGCTTACAGCTTTTAATTAAAATCATTGTATGACCTATATTTTCTCTTTTATTTAATCTATATTTATTCCAAACCATATTAGAGGCTTTATATGTTTTATCGTATCTAATTTCTTTTCTCTTTTCATAGTCCCATAAATTCACCATAAATAGAATCTCCTTTCTATTAACAATATATCTATATAGATATATTGTTAATAGAATTATACTATTTTAAAGAACCTAAAATCAAGAGATCGAAAATGACTTGTAAAGAGAACACATGTAATATTGTAGATATGTATACAAATAAAAAAGACTGGAAGAAAACTTCCAGCCTAAAAATATTATTTATTGCCCTTTTTAAATTTTGATGTGAATACTCCATATAAAGAAAGAACAGCAAAACCAATAACGGCAAATATAGATCCGTTTGAAACAGGGGTATTATCACCAGTCTTTACGACTTCGTTTGAAGTAGTTGTTCCCTTCCCTGTATCTTTGCTATCAGAAACAGTTGTTGTTTTATCAGAAGTACTTTCTGTAGTAGTTGTCTTTTCAGAGGTTGTATCACTTGTCTTACTTTCGGAAGTTGTTATTTCGCTGCTTTCGGAAGTAGTAGTGGTTTCACTGGATTCAGAAGAAGTAGTCTCCGTGCTTTCCTCGGATGTTTCGGTGGAAGTAGTTTCTGTACTTTCTTCTGATGTTTCAGAAGAAGTAGTCTCTGTGCTTTCCTCGGATGTTTCGGTGGAAGGGATTTCAGAACTTTCTTCTGTTGATTCAGAAGAAGTAGTCTCTGTGCTTTCTGATGTTTCTGTTGAAGGTATTTCAGGTAATTCTGGGATACCAGATTCTGAATCCTTTCCGATAACAATACCTTTATCTTCTGATGTTTCAGTAGAAGTAGTTTCCGTACTTTCTTCTGATGTTCCAGGAGTAGAAATCTCTTCTGTAGATTCAGAAGTTTCAGGAGTAGAGATTTCTTCTATAGTTTCAGAAGTAGAAATCTCTTCTGTAGATTCAGAAGTTTCAGGAGTAGGGACTTCTTCTATAGTTTCAGAAGTAGAAATTTCTTCTGTAGCCTCACTTGTTTCAGGAGTAGAGATTTCTTCTGTAGATTCAGAAGTTTCAGAAGTAGAAGTTTCCTCTGTAGTTTCACTTATTTCTGGAAGCTCTGGGATTCCCTCATCCTCGTCTTTACCAATAACAATGCCTTTGTCTTCTGTAGATTCAGATGTTTCAGGAATATCAACAATATCTATGATGTGGTTTCCATCTTCAAAGCGTTCTCCACAAATATCACAATATCCATGTACATCAATATAATCATGTTCTTCATCTGCACCAGCATCAGCATACGCAAAATTCATTGGAGCAGAGATAGCCATTGCACTTGCAATTCCTATAGCTATTATTTTATTTATATTTTTCTTTTTCATAATAAGTCTCCTTTCAAAATATTATATCTATATAGATATACTGTTAAGATAAAAAAAGAGAATATGCCTATAAAAAAGTCATACTCTCTCTCGTTAATTATAATTTTATCATAGTGCGACATAATTTGTCAATGTTATAGCATTACACCAATAATTACTAACCTTCCATTTGAACCATATAACGCTTCATCACAAGTTGAAAGTGTGATGAATTTCATTCCATCAACAATATCTTTATCAAAGGGATAAATGCTTAATTCCTCTATTTTGTCAATGTAAGTAGAAGTTGCAGTTATATTGTATATATTAAAGTCATTCATGGTAGATACATCATAATTGACAACTGCAAGGACTGAATACTTACGAACTTCATTTTCCTTCGTGGTGAACATGATTTCCCTATGCGTATTAAAGAAGTCCGTATCTTTGTATTTGGTAAGTAATGAAAACATAGAAGAATTATAGTTATTATGGCCATGGATGATTATATTGTTTCCATCTGGTAAAACATTTTTATCAATAAATAAACAGCCAATTTTATTTTCTTTCTGGTTAAATGAATGGCTTAAATAATATGTATTATTATCAGTCTGGACAACAGGTAAATCTACAATATCTTCAATGTATAACCATCCCATATATTCATCATTTTGTTCTAATAAATTATCAGTGTCTATATTTTCATACTCCTTATTATCCATATAAAAAGTATAGAGATAATGGATGATACAAAGGCTGGACAAACAAACTAACACTATAGATATATATAAAATAGTTTTTTTGATTAATCAATCACTCCTTTCAAGATAGTTAAAAACTTGCTTATATCAAAATAGCAAGCTGTAAGAGGTTCCTTTTTAAAATATGATAATAATGAAAAGTAATCAACATCAAAATTAATCCGTTCCTGAAATAGCTCATTTATTTCTTCTCTTGCAGAAAGGAATGAGACTAAATCTATTTCAGGAGATATAATTTTCAAATCCAATGTTGGAATAAGCCGTATTAAGTTGAAATCAAACGGATTCCGTGTGGATGAAAGAGCAGAAGTAAAATCCAAATTTTCAAATTTGCTTATATCATCACAAGCGATCATATTAAAACTGGGGAGAGAAGATATTCCTCTGTCAAGTAATTCAGTTCTTACTCTTTCGTGAGTATCCAGAGCAAAGCCATCCATATATGGGATATAATCTTTATCGGACGCAAGAACATAATAATTTTGTAATGCAGTAGTAGAGATTGCTTTAATGTCCTGGGTAAAAAGTTTTGTAATCTCTGGACTGGCTGGAACAATGTTTACATTATTGCTTGTAATCTCGTAAACATTACAACCAACAAATATTCTACCTGTATAATACTTCTTTTTCCGTGTAAGGAACTG
>ERZ777305.2009-NODE-2009-length-19530-cov-22.742131_pt1 | contig 19530 bp, 16 predicted proteins | sample MGYA00374965_ERZ777305 | MGnify/ENA primary metagenome ERZ777305 (study PRJEB29328, sample SAMD00013331) | mouse gut metagenome | study: EMG produced TPA metagenomics assembly of the Metagenome analysis of fecal microbiota from mouse which was promoted... | reverse complement strand
AGGTGTTAAAGGATTATCTGCGGTCAGTGTAACATATGTTTGACAAACCTACAAATGTTTCTTTTCATGCATTAGCATAAGGCATGGCGCAGCCTCCGGGATTTCAGGAACCGGAAGCGTGCCAGTTCTGTTATAGCATAGCGACGGCTATAATCTGTATAATGAATAACATAAATAGGCGGAGACGTCGATAAAATGGGGACAATAACAAAGAAACGGAGGGTTTCTATGCGAAAGTTTAAAATGGTTGCGGTAGTGTCTGTAATGGCTTTTATCTTTGGATTGCTGGGTCCGGTACAGGAAGTAAATGCGGCTTGTAATGTGCATGGCGATTACAAGGACCGTGTAATTAGTTCTTCTTCACCCAATTTTTCCAGTCATTATGTAGAAACGGGGTATTATGTTGATGGAAAGCCGATAACTCAAAAATGTAACATAACAACCGTGTATATTACACATGGAGTATACTGTGGCGTATGCGGCATGCAAATGTCAACTTATACGCAGACAGTAGTAAATCATTCTATATCCCATTAAATATAATTGATAATTGTCCCCATTTTGTTGATTATAGATGAATAAATGTTATCGGAGGGAATTATGAAAAAATATGTTTACGCTTTAACATCTTGTCTGATTTTTATGCTGACAGCCTGTACATTTGGTAATAAGAGAGAAAACAATGGAGAGACAGCCATTATGGTTGACGGATATGCGTGGGGGACAATGCCGCAAAAAGGACAGGATGACGAAGTATATTGCAATCAGCCGGTCAATATAAACGGCTTGGACGGCGTAATACCCATGTGCTATGATTCTTTTTATAATATTTTGTACTATGTTAATTATGGTGCGGATTACTGCATTTATGCGTGCAGGGAAGGCAGGACGGAAAAAGTGGCTGAAGTCCCGGCAAAGCGTTTGTTTTGCAGGGAAGGAAAGCTTTATTTTATGGTGGAATCTTATGGCAGGAACATACCGGACGGATTGGAGAATGGAAATATTCTGCAATATGACCCGGTTTCAGGGCAGGTACAGACATTGGTTACGAAACAGGCATCTTCGATGATTGTTTATCAGGATGGCATTTACTATGCGATAGAGGAAAAGCAGGAAGCCGCGGATGGAATCCATTCGATTGTTGACAGAACGTTGGAGTACTACAAATTTGCAGATAGCAGTGTGGAAGAACTGAAGGAAATGGACGGGCTGGACAGGACAATGTTCAGGTGCGGACAGGATTTTCTCTTTTATGTAGTGGAACCCTATGAGGGGGATGATGAAGAACTTCTTCGGCTGGCAGGCGGAGGAGACATTACAATGAGCGTGGGAATGAAATTAGGCGACAGAAATATGCAGGAGGGGCGTGTTCTGGATAATCTTCTGACATTTCGGTTTATTGCTGCCGGGCAGGTAATTTATTATCTGGACAATCAGGAAAGCCAATCGGAATTTGCAGTATACCATACATCGTCCATGGAAGAGGACAGATTTGCCCTTGCATCAAAGGAGCAGGGAAATTTCATTGTATTTGACGGAAAGGTATATTTTGATGATTTGTGCACTCTGGATTTGCAGAGCGGGGAGGAAATGACTCTGACTGCTGAGGGGATGTATGGGGTTATAGAATGGTATACGGACGGAGAAAATCTGTATGGACTTTGCCTTGTAGAGGAAGAGGGAAAAAACGTCGTACGGTTTGGAAGCTTGGAATTACAGGGGAAAGTGTTATATTTCCACTTGCTTGCAGGGGAGGAAAACGGTCATGCATAAAAGATTAACGGCAGTTTCCCTCGCACTGATATTATTGCTTTGTGCCTGCAAAAGGCAGGTGCAGGAAAAAGAACCGGAAAATATTCCCGGGCAAGGCACTGCGGTTACGGAACAACAGGGATGGGAGATGAAAGAAGTATTGCTGCCTGACGCGGACGCTGCTTTGGCGGATTTGCTTGCGGGAAGTGATGGCGGTCAGACGGAACTGCTGTATGATATGGCGGGCGATGCCATATACCGGGTTGTATGGGCGTATGGCGAAGGGCTGGAAACAGGGGGAATTTGCATACAAAAACTGGAGAGTCCCTATCTTGCATGGGAAAATACGCTGATACCGGCAGAAAGCTGGATGGAGGGTGTGTATTGCTATGTAAAGAGTGCAGCGCTGCGGCAGGATGGCAGCATCTGTCTGCTGCTGCAGGGAATCCATGCAGATGGAACACAAAGTTATTACAAGGCGCTGTGGAGCGAACAGGATGGTTGTTCGGCGGAAAAACTGCCGGATGATTGTCCCGGTGAGGAATTGCTGGCGGGCGGCGTATTTTATGCAGATATGCAGGATGCCGTTTATTTTGCAACAGACAGAAAACTCTATTATTTTGAAGGCGGTGATGCCGGCAAAAAAGAGCTGGACACGGCCGGATATATTTGGCAGGTGACGGCTGCTCCCGACTTGGAGGAACAGGTTTATGTGTGCGTAAATGTAGACGGAGGCGGTTTTTGCATACAGACAGTATCGGGGAAAGTAGTGTTTAAAACAGAGGAAGCGGCAGGGGCTGCGATAGGAAAAGTTGCTTTTTCCGAGGAAGGAAAGGGATTTTTATGTACGACGGAGGGCATCTGGCAGTTTCAGATGACGGACGGACAAATGGAAAAGATAATTTCCCTGACAGAGGAAGGTTATGTTTTGAGCAAAGTCCGCGCGGCGGGTATCGGCCGGGACGGTGCATTGCTAGTAGCGGCAGTTTCCGGCGGGGAGCCATTGCTGTTAAGATACGGGAGCAGGCAGGAAACAGGGAACCAGGAGACGGAGGCATCAGATATAATAGAACTGGAGCTGGCGGCAATGTACCCCAGTGCATTTTTAAAACAAGCAATTATAGCCTTTAACAGACAGAGCAATGAGTATCATATTGTGCTGCGTGAGCCTGCTGATGGGGAAAGCCGTTCGGATTTTCAGACAAGGCTGCAGGCTGAAATCAACAGTGGAGGAGGTCCTGCACTTTTTTCCGATGATGTGATGGATTTGGAAAACGCCGTGGAAAAAGAAGCCTTGCGGGATTTAACAGAAGATTTTGCAGGGCTGGAAGAGAAAATTTCTGCAAATGCGCGGCTGCTTGGACAGGTTGACGGGAGGCGTTATGCGGTTCCGTACAGCTTTTCCGTGAGCACTTTTGTGACTTCCATGAATGTCGTGGGGGAGAGGGAAAGCTGGACGCCTGAAGAAATGATGCAGTGCGTCAGGGAAAGCGGGGCCAAAGCGGCGGTTTCCAACCTGGACGGCCCAAAGCTGTTTGATATTCTGGTAAGCAGGGGGAATCTGATAGACTGGGAAAACAACAGATGTGAGTTAGACGGTGAAAAAGCCGTTTTTCTGTTGGAATTTGCAAATGAATACGGTGATGACGGACAGGGGGAAGAAATGGGCATAAGGATTGCAAAAGGAGAAGTCCTTTCCCTGTATATGTCATTGCCCGGTTTCATGTTTGTGCAAGGTATGGAGGCACTGTTTGAGGGGCAGGAAGCCTATATCGGTCTGCCTGCTGAAAACGGTGGAAACGGAAATATCATGGTGGGCGATACGCTTTCTGTCAACCGGGCGTGTGAACACCCGGAGGGCGCTGTCGAATTTATCGGGTATCTGCTGGGAGAAGAAATGCAGGAAAAGTTGGCGATGGACGCCTGTGGTCATGGCGTAAGCGGTTTTCCGGTTACCTCTTCGAGTCTGGAAAGCATGTTTCGGAATGTGGAGGAACTGGCTGAAAGTGAAGATGTTTTGGAAAGTCCGGCAAACTTTATGGGATATGACTATATGGAAAGGCCTTTAAGTATGGAAAGCATACAAAAAATACGGAAACTATTGCAGAGTGCAGAACCGCAGACGCACCGGACTGATGAAATTTCCGATATTATTCTGGAAGAAACACCGGCGTATTTTTCGGGAGGCAAGCCTGCAGAAGAGGTATGCGGCATTTTACAGAGCAGGATTCAATTGTATCTGGATGAGATGGATTAGCGGTTATTAATATTTGACAGAACGGCGGCTGTAGCTGTATTTGATTTCATAAAGGACCTTAAAAATAAGTGTTTTGTGAAATAAATGCAGTTACAGCCGCCGTATTACATGGTACAATAGAGTAAAATGGAAGGGAGTGGAAAAAATTGCAATACTCCATTGTATTTCCGAATAATTAATGATAAAATGTATTAACAGTAACATAATTTAGTTACATAAGGGAAGGGAAAAATATGGGTAAAAAACTGAATTACAGACGAACCTTTTTAATCGGGCTGGCGTTTATGTCTATCTCCAGCTTTTGGCAGGTGTATGACAACATTATCCCGTTGATTTTGAAAAACACCTTTGAACTGGGGGAAACCGTTACCGGCGTGGTGATGGCGCTGGACAATGTGCTTGCCATTGTGCTGCTGCCGGTTTTTGGGGCAATTTCCGACAAAATAGACACAAAACTGGGAAAGCGGACTCCGTTTATTATTGTCGGGACCGTGCTGGCAATTATTTTTATGCTGCTTTTGCCGGCTGCTGATATGGCAGTCAACCTGCCGCTTTTTGTAGGCGCTCTGTTTGGTGTGCTGATATCCATGGGGCTGTACCGTTCTCCGGCGGTGGCGCTGATGCCGGATTTAACGCCTAACAGGCTCAGGAGCAAGGCCAATGCAGTGATAAACCTGTTAGGGGCAGTGGGCGGCGTGTATTCCCTCATCATGATAAAACTGTTGGTTGGAAAGGGACTTCGTCCCAATTATGAACCGCTGTTCTTAAGCATTGCCGCAGTCATGGGGCTGGCAGTGCTGGTGCTGGTGTTAACCGTCAGGGAAAAGAAAATTGCGGCGCAGGTAAAGGCAGAGGAAGAATTTTTACAGCAGGAAGAGAATCCGGGCAAAGAAGAAGCAAAACCCATGGAAGCAGGAAGGGTTACGGTACTTGCGCCCGAAGTAAAGCGAAGCATGATTTATATGTTGTTTTCCATCTTCCTTTGGTTTATGGCATACAATGCTGTGACAACCGCTTTTTCCAGATATACGATGGAGGTTTGGAAGCTGGAGGGCGGAGGCTTTGCGGATTGCCTGATGGTGGCTACCGTTGCCGCGATTATCAGTTATATTCCCATCGGGCAGATATCCAGCCGGTTTGGGCGGAAAAAGACAATAATGGGGGAGTGCTTCTGATGGCGGCATGTTACTTTACGGCTGTTTTTGTAAGGGAGTACACGCCGGTTATCAATGTGGCATTTGCTTTGATTGGCGTGGCATGGGCAGCCATCAATGTCAACTCCTACCCTATGATTGTGGCGATGAGTGAAGGGGCGGATATCGGCAAATTTACGGGAACCTACTACACATTTTCCATGGCGGCGCAGATTGTGACTCCCATATTGTCGGGATTCTTGCTGGAAAAGGTTTCCTACGGCACTTTGTTTCCTTACGCGCTTTTCTTTTCCCTGGCAGCTTTTGTGACAATGACGCAGGTGAGGCATGGTGACGTAAAGCCGCTAAAGAAGAAAACGCTGCTGGAAAACTTTGACGTGGAAGACTAAAGAGGGAAAGGTATGGTTTAAAATGAAGACAGTCGTTTTGATTGTAATCTGTTTTTTGGCTGTTATTGCAGTTCTGTATCTGCTGATGATTATGCCGCGGATGCTTCACAGGCCGGACAGAAAACCTTTTGAGGGAGTTTTGTATGCACACAGGGGACTTCATGACAATGCCGGTGAAGCGCCGGAAAATTCCATGGCGGCATTTAAAAAAGCGGTTGAGAAAGGATACGGCATTGAACTGGATGTGCAGCTTTCCAAGGATAAAATTCCGGTGGTTTTTCATGATTTCACCTTAAAAAGGGTGTGCGGGGCAGAAGGAAGGGTGGCGGATTATACCTACGAGGAACTGCAGGGTTTTTCGCTTTTTACATCTTCCCAAAAAATACCGAAGCTGGAAGACGTATTAAATCTTGTGGACGGGAAGGTACCGTTGATTGTAGAGTATAAAATTCCGGGTGGGCTGACGGAAGTATGTCCCATAGCCGATTCCATTCTGGCGTCATATAGGGGAAGCTATTGTATCGAATCGTTTAATCCGCTTGGACTTCTCTGGTACAGGCAGAACAGGAAAGATATCATGCGGGGACAGCTTAGCGACAATTTTTTAAAGTCGGGAGAAACAGAGTTTTCCCCGCTGCTATACTTTGCCCTGCATAACATGTTATTTAATTTTTTGACAAAACCGGACTTTATAGCTTACAATCATAGGTGTTACAAGGATTTATCCAGGTGGCTCTGCAGATATCTGTATCGCTGTCTGGCGGTTGCATGGACCATAAAAAGCAAAGAGGAACTCGCAGGGCGAAAGATGGACTTTGACTTATTCATATTTGACAGCTTTGTGCCTGAGTCCTGAGAAAGTAAAAGGAAAGGGACAACACGTAAGATAATAGGAATGATGTTATGAAAGAAAAGAATCAGATAGGGAAAATGATAAGTCATGAAAGAAGTAATGCGAAACTGACAATAACCCAGCTAAGCAGGGGGCTCTGCTCACGCACATTTCTGGTGCGCGTAGAAAACGGGGAGCGGGCATGTGAAAAAATTCTGGCGGATGCCCTTTTGCAGAGGGTGGGTGTTTCTGCGGACAAATTTGTCTATATGATTAATCCGGACGAGCAGGATTGGCTTGTATTACGGAAAAATCTGATAGAGACTGTGGAAAACGGGCAGGAAAAGAAAGCAGCTTTCCTGATGAAGCAGTATCAGACGATGGCGGTAAAAAAGAGCAGGCTGCACTATCAGTTTATGGGATTTCTGCAGGTCATGCTGGAATTTAATATCGGCAGTGACTGTTCCACTATGCTAAAACTGTTGCAGGACGCGTGGGAGATATCCATGGAGGATATTCCCATAGAAAGGTTTGAACAGGAAAACCTTACGCTGACGGAGTTTATGATTGTGGTGATGTATTATCGCATCAAGGAGCAGTGTGAGAGCAAAGACTTTGCCATTGCAGGTTATGAAAAGCTTCTGCACCATCTGGAAGGGTATACGGATGAGGAAGACCGTGTGAAGCTGTATCCGCAGATTGCCTACAGGCTGGTAGAGCTGTATCTGGAAAAGCACGAAGAAAAAAGAGCGGCGGAACTGGCAGAGGATGGCATTGCCATGTTAAAGGTCAGGGGCAGGCTGTTTTGTCTGAGACAGTTTCTGGAGGTTATCGCCGCCCATGGGGACAAGACGCCTAAGGAAAAGCGGGAAATTGCGCAGATTTGTGATTCCATCCGGTGGATATACCGGGAGTTTGGCGTGGATGAACAGATGTGGGTCTGGAATATTCCTTTCGGCATGTCGGAAGTGGAACTGTGCGGGCGCCTTATCAGGTCAAGGCGGAAAGTACTCGGTTATACGCAGGAGGGGCTTTCCGAAAATATCTGTGACCCGGTGACCATTTCCCGAATTGAATGTGGGAAGGTATCGCCCAAAAAACGGATATTCCAGATGCTGATGGAGCGCGTGGGCTTATCAGGCGGAAGTTTTGAGGCATTGGTACAGGTGGAACGGCCGGAACTTTCGGAATTGGCAGTCAGGATAGCGGTGCTGTTAAGCCATTCCAGAGGAGAGGAAGCGGAAGTACTGATTACGGAGTTGGAAAAGAAAATGAAGCTGAACAATATTTCTGCCAAACAGTACCTGTTAAGTGTAAAAGCGCTGGCTCTGTTTAATCAGGGAAAGATAGACGAGAGAACCCACACAGCAAGGCAGGAGGAAGCACTGTACTTGACGTTGCCAAAGGTTGACCTGGATAAGCTGGCGGACTGGACTTTCACCAGCCAGGAGGTAGGCATCATCCATGCCCTGTCTTATTCCTGTGGTGCAGACCACAGGGAAGAAGAGAGCATCCGGCTTTTGCGGATTGTGCAGAAGCAGTATGAGAATAAGCCCTTTGATTTGTCCCATTATGTGGCAGGGTATGAACTCACAATGCGCAGTCTTGGGAATGTGTTGGGCAATGTAGGACAGTATGAGGAGGCCATAGAGGCGGCGAGGAAAAGTATCCTTGCGGGATTACAGGCTGGCCGGGGGGCTGTGCTAAAACTTGCTTTATATGATACCGGATGGGATATGGAGCAACTTTGGATAAGTGGTAAATATACAAAAAAGGAAAGCTTTCCCTATGTGAAAGCTTCCTTTGCATTGAGTCTGATTATTGGAAATAATAGTACTATAGAATTTATTAAAAATCACATAGAAACATATTATGGTTCGGATGCTAAATCTTAAATGTGGTATCTTTAATATCCGAGCAAATCATCACGCCGGAATCCTGAACAGTTGCGGCAACCACGCTGGAAACGGCCTGAATGGCGAAAAGACTGAAAACGGCGATGATAATAGTTTTTTTCAATTTTAATTTCATATATTTTTCCTCCAAAATTGTTGATTGTTTTTGCTACAAGCAGATTCTATAGTGAAATTGACTATACTACAATAACAAAACTGGCACATTTTACTGAAAATAAGACAAACTTTCTGAAAATTCAATACAAATGTGCCGGGTTTTGTTATTTGGTAGGGGAGAAAAAAGGCTTCTTTAGTAAAAATATGTCATAAATGGAAAGTGTGCCAGATTTGTTATGGGAAAAAGTTTGTAACGGTGTTAACTTATCTGTAGGAAATGAATTCCATACTATATGGAGTCGTTTCTCCCCCTATTTTATTTTGGGTATTCCCATTATACCTCAGTAACCAAAAGGGACAGTGTAGCCGATGTCGACGGCACCTGTCCCTTTTGCGTGTGCTGGTTTTTGCAGTATCCTATTTGCCGCTGTGTTTACCCGGGAGGGGAGGTATCCTGCCGGAACAAATGCACGCTATGGCTGCCGGGTGCAGAGTGAGGAAAACCGGTTTATAGTAAAGATATGTCATAATCTTTCTTGTGCCAGGTTTGCTATGGGAAAGACGGGTGGGGAGTGGTAACTTATGAAAAGGAAGTGGTTTTAAGATACTTTTGCCTACATAACTGCATCATTTATGGATAGACTGGATAAGTGTAATAGGGGTATTGACGCGATAACAGACACATAAACACGTAAGCAAAAGCTGATTGAAGCCACTTCTGAAGAAAAGGCAGCACGCCGTATAAATTGCGGTAAGCTGCCTTTTTGACGATGAAAAATCATGTAGTGCCAGATATGTTATGGAGACTTAAGGGGAAGCGTGGTAGGATAGAAAATAAGAAATGGCTTCAGCCTTTTTTGTTTGATGACTGTATTCATGTGTTGTGTAAAAGGGATACAAAATAGGAGTTCAGCAATGGACATATTTTACAGCATCAAGTGGAAGAAGAGTTGGAGCCATTTTGTTTTTGTTAAACTTATTATAGATAAGCCTGCATCCTGCGTTCCGGATTAGCCATCTTACCTGCCCGTTTATTCCTCTTACGGTGGGATGTCTTGCATCCGGTTCTTTTTTTTATTAAGCTTTTTCCATAAAAGACGGATGAGCGAAAGGATGTGGCACGGTATGCAATCTGTGATAAAGGCTGAAGGGCTGAAAAAGTATTTTGGAGAGGTAAAGGCGGTGGATGATATTGTCCTCGATGTAAAGGAGGGAGAACTGTTTGGCTTTCTGGGGGTAAACGGAGCCGGTAAATCCACCACCATAAGCATGCTTTGCACGCTTTTAAAACCTACGGCGGGAAAACTGGAGGTCTGTGGTTTTCCGGTGGGAAAAGAGGATGATGAAATCAGGAAGAGGATTGGCGTGGTTTATCAGAATAACTGTCTGGATGACAGGCTTACGGTAAAAGAAAATTTGTTTACAAGAGGAGCGCTATACGAAAAGAAAAAAAGCAGGTTAATTGAAAACGTTCACAAGGTATGTGACATGTTAGAGCTTGGAGATGTCTATAACAGAAGGTTCGCGGTTCTTTCCGGAGGGCAGAAAAGACGGTGTGAAATGGCGAGGGCGCTTTTGAACACGCCCCGGATTATGTTTCTGGATGAACCCACTACCGGGCTGGACCCCGCCGCCAGAAAAAAAGTATGGGAATGTCTGCGCTTTCTCCAGAAGGAAGAAAATATGACGGTTTTTCTGACCACCCATTATATGGAGGAAGCAGCACGGGCTGCCCATATTTCCATAATAGACGGAGGAAAGATAAAAGAATACGGTACGCCGTTTGCACTTAAGGAAACGTACGCAAGGGATAAGCTGAGGCTGATACCCAAAAAGGAGGCATGGCAGGATTTGGAAAAGAAGCTGGCAGCCATGCAGGTGAACGCTCAAAAAAAGGAAAGCGGTTTTACGGTTCTGGTAAAAGACAGCTTAGAGTCGCTTCCTATACTAAAAGAAACTGAGGAGATGCTTGCGGGATATGAAATGCTGCAGGGCACTATGGATGATGTTTTTCTGACTGTAAGGGGGGAGTGTGAGAAGAACTTCTAATTGCTCATGCCAGAGGGCATTTCGCAAAGAAGTTCTAATCTCACACTGGAAAAATGCTTAAAGGGCGGCATTTTTTATCTGTATTTTGCTTTTGTGGGATTATGGGCTGCAGGAGGGCTGCGGCAGGGAGGATTTTTATGAGAGAAATTTTTTATTTGGTAAAGAGAAATGTGCGGTTGTTTGTGAGGGATTATGGAGCAGTGTTCTTTTCGGTGCTCTCCATGCTCATCGTACTGGCGCTTATGGTGGTTTTCCTTGGCAGCATGAACAGTGAAAACCTGGTTGACATGCTGGCAGAGTTTGGCGGGGAGCGTGATACCCTCACCGATAAAAAGAATGCGTCGTATCTGATACAGGTGTGGACGCTTTCGGGCATTCTGCTGGTCAATGCCGTTACGGTGACGCTGACGGTCATGGGCAACATGGTGGAGGATGAAATAAAGAACAGGCTTGCCAGTTTTTATACGGCACCCATCAGCCGCATCAAAATTTCCCTCGGGTATATTTTTTCAGCATGGTTTATCGGTGTTTTCATGTGTATGCTGACCCTTGTTGTGGGGGAAATTTACATGCTTTTATGTCATCATCCTCTGCTTTCGCCTACAGACTGGCTGAAGTTATTTTTTATGGTTGTCCTGAATGTATTTGTGTATGCGTGCATGGCATATCTGCTTGCTTTGTTTGTGCACAGTGCGGGTGCGTGGAGCGGCCTGCTTACCGTTATTGGAACACTGATTGGCTTTGTGGGGGCTATTTATCTCCCTATGTCCATGCTGCCAAAAGGTGTGGCAAAAGTATTAAAGTGCCTGCCCATGCTGCACGGGGCGGCCATGATGCGGGAAGTATGTACCGGGGACGCCATTGCAAAAACTTTTGCGGGACTGCCGGAAATAGCGGGGGATTCCTTTCGGGAGCAGATGGGAATTTCCATAATCATAGACGGCAGGGCAGTTTCGTTGTGGCAGCAGGTTTTATTTCTCCTGTTTTGTGGTATAATGGCGGCAGGACTGGCATTTTTTGTTACCAGAAGGCGCAGGATGCGGAATTGCTAGACAGTGGATTGTGAAAGGGAAACTGACAATATGAAAATAACAATCATGGATTGGGAGGACGGAAAAGAGGATGAAATCATCATCCGGTGCCGGCATGTGGACGAGCAGCTTTTGAAGCTGGTGTATGCCCTGAAAGCGGGACAGGAGAAACTGACGGCAGTGCGGGACGGCAAGTTCTTCCAGATTGCACCGGGAAGCGTCTATTATTTTGAGGCGGTGGATAACAAAGTTTTTTTGTATCTGGAAACGGAAGTGTATGAAATAAAACTGAAATTATATGAATTGGAAAAGCGTTTTGCCGGTACGGATTTTCTCCGCGTGTCCAAGTCAGTTATTTTGAACCTGGCGAAAGTAAAGGATATCAGTCCGTCCTTTGGGGGGCGTTTTGAGGCGGATATGAAAAACGGGGAAAAAATCATGATATCAAGACAATATGTGGCGGCGCTGAAAGAAAAACTGGGACTGTAAGGAGGGATGGCTTATGAAGCAGATAAAAAGCCTGCTTTTCACATTTGTATGCGTGACCACCTGCGTGGTCTTTGCAACGGCCTGTTTTACCACTGTGTTCTGGCCGCAGGCGGTTTTGGGAACGGAAATTTTATGGCAGATTTTGCTGGTGTCTTTTTTGTGCAGCATGGGCATTTTTATCTATCCCGAACGTGAGGTGGAGGGAAAGAAAACCTTGTTGCTGGTGTTTCTGCATTATCTGGAAGTGAATGCAGTGGTGCTTGGGTGCGGAATCTGGTTTGAATGGTTCTATATTGACAATCCGGCTATGGTAATCGGTATGGTAGTCATGATATTGTTTATTTTTGTACTGGTGTCATATGTCGTCTGGAAGGATGCAAAACGCATGGCGGCTCTCATGAATGAAAAACTGAGGGAATACCAGAACCCGGAGAGACCGGGAGAGGTGGAGGACAAGAAAAGTAAAAATAGTTAAAATGCATGAAATAAAATGGATATTTTTGGATATAATAGACAAAAGTGTTTTTGGCGTTGAATAATTGTCCCAAACGCCTTGCTATTTTTTTGACGGATTGTTAAAATAAATAGGCATTGAGTTTATAGTTCGACTTATTATGTTATGAACAGCCGGGCAGCTTTCGGTTGTTTAAAAATCTAAATTGAAAGGAAGAAACACAAACATGAAAAAATGGGTGTACTTATTCAGCGAAGGTGACATGAGCATGCGTAACCTTCTGGGTGGTAAGGGTGCTAACTTGGCTGAGATGACAAGTATTGGTCTGCCTGTTCCTCAGGGCTTTACCATTACTACAGAGGCTTGTACGCAGTATTATGAGGATGGCCGTAAGATTAATGATGAAATCATGGGTCAGATTATGGAGTATGTAGCTGAAATGGAGAAAATCAACGGTAAGAAGTTTGGGGACCTGAAGAATCCCTTACTTGTTTCCGTTCGTTCCGGTGCCCGCGCTTCCATGCCCGGTATGATGGATACCATTTTGAATCTGGGTCTGAATGACGAAGTTGTTGCGGCAATGATTGCCGGCAACCCCGACCCTGCTTTTGAGCGTTTCGTTTACGACTCCTACAGACGTTTTATCCAGATGTTCTCCGATGTGGTTATGGAAGTTGGTAAGAAATACTTTGAGCAGCTTATCGACAAAATGAAAGAAGAGAAGGGCGTTCAGTTTGACGTTGAATTGACCGCTGCCGATTTGAAGACCCTGGCTGAACAGTTCAAGGCTGAGTATAAGAACCAGCTTGGCAAGGATTTCCCCGCAGACCCTGTAGAACAGTTGAAGCTGGCTATCGAGGCTGTGTTCCGTTCTTGGGACAACCCTCGTGCAAATGTATATCGTCGTGACAATGATATTCCTTATTCCTGGGGTACCGCTGTAAACGTAATGCCTATGGTATTCGGTAACTTGAATAATGAGTCCGGTACCGGCGTTGCATTTACCCGTGACCCTGCAACCGGCGAGAAGAAGCTGATGGGCGAGTTCTTAAAGAATGCACAGGGCGAGGACGTGGTAGCAGGTGTTCGTACACCTATGCCTATCGCACAGATGGAACAGGAGTTCCCTGAGGCGTATGATGAGTTCATTAAGGTTTGCGAAACTCTGGAGAATCATTACCATGATATGCAGGATATGGAGTTTACCGTGGAGAACAAAAAGCTGTACATGCTGCAGTGCCGTAACGGTAAAAGAACTGCTCAGGCAGCTTTGAAGATTGCATGTGATTTGGTTGATGAGGGACATAAGACAGAGGCAGAGGCAGTTGCCATGATTGACCCTCGTAATCTGGATACACTGCTTCATCCGCAGTTCGACGCAGATGCATTGAAGGCAGCTACGCCTCTGGGCAAGGGTCTTGGCGCTTCTCCCGGAGCTGCATGCGGTAAGGCAGTATTTACTGCCGAGGATGCTGAAGCATGGGATGCAAAAGGCGAGAAGGTCGTGCTGGTTCGTCTGGAGACATCTCCTGAAGATATTACCGGTATGAAGGTTGCGCAGGGTATCCTGACTGTTCGTGGCGGCATGACTTCTCACGCAGCTGTAGTAGCTCGTGGTATGGGTACCTGCTGTGTATCCGGCTGTGGCGACATTGCTATGGACGAAGCTAACAAGAAGTTTACTCTGGGCGGACAGGAATTCCACGAGGGAGATTACATCTCCATTGATGGTACTACCGGCAACATTTACGCAGGACAGATTAAGACGGTTGATGCTACTATTGCCGGTGAATTTGGCCGCGTAATGGCTTGGGCTGACAAGTACAGAACCCTGAAGGTTCGTACCAATGCAGACACACCCGCAGATGCTAAGAAAGCACGCGAGCTGGGTGCTGAGGGTATTGGTCTTTGCCGTACAGAGCATATGTTCTTTGAGGAAGACAGAATTGCTGCTTTCCGCGAGATGATTTGCTCTGACACCGTAGAAGAGAGAGAAGCTGCCCTGGATAAGATTCTTCCTTATCAGCAGAGCGACTTTGAAAAATTATATGAGGCTCTTGAGGGATGTCCTGTTACCATCCGTTTCCTGGACCCGCCTCTTCATGAGTTTGTTCCTACCGAGGAAGCTGACATTGAGAAGCTGGCTCAGGCACAGGGTAAGTCTGTTGAGACCATCAAGAACATCATCACTTCCCTGCATGAGTTTAACCCTATGATGGGACACAGAGGATGCCGTCTTGCTGTTACCTATCCTGAAATCGCTAAGATGCAGACCAGGGCAGTTATCCGTGCAGCCATCAATGTGAAGAAGGCTCATTCCGACTGGAACATTAAGCCTGAAATCATGATTCCTCTGATTTGTGAGGTTAAGGAACTTAAGTTTGTTAAGAAGGTAGTAGTTGAGACCGCTGACGCTGAAATTGCAGCAGCCGGAATCTCTATGGAATATGAAGTAGGTACCATGATTGAAATTCCCCGTGCAGCGCTGACTGCTGACGAGATTGCTAAGGAAGCTGACTTCTTCTGCTTCGGTACAAACGACCTGACCCAGATGGCTTTCGGATTCTCCCGCGATGACGCAGGTAAGTTCCTGAATGCTTACTATGACACCAAGATTTTCGAGAATGACCCGTTTGCAAAACTGGACCAGACTGGCGTCGGCAAGCTGATGGAAATGTCCATCAAGTTGGGCAAGCCTGTTAATCCTAAGCTGCATGTAGGTATTTGTGGTGAGCATGGCGGAGACCCTTCTTCCGTAGAGTTCTGCCACAAGATTGGTCTGGATTACGTTTCCTGTTCTCCTTTCCGTGTACCTATCGCAAGACTGGCAGCGGCACAGGCGGCTATTTCCAAATGATGCCATAGGATTTTTGGTACTCGCAGGCGAAAGTATCGAAGAATGGCTTAAAATAAAGGTTTTTAAGGCTTGGTGGGGTTCATCACGGTGGGTGGTGGACCCCTATTTTTGTGTTTTTTGATGCCGCTGATAGGATGGCGATAGGGGAAAAAATCGTACTATCAGGCAAAAGTATACTTTCACGCAAAAGTCCGGGGTTTCCGTGATAGTATAAAGCGGAAAGGTAAAATGGTGTAGGGTATTGTCGGTTTTGGCTGAAAGGTGTATTGGCTTGACGGAAAATGCTGTCGAAGAACGGGGAATTTGATACAAACACGGAAACTGCATGGAGTTTTCGTGTTTGTATATGAGTTTCCGTGATAATATGGAGTTTTGCGTGATAATATACAGAAAAATTGAAAAATGATAACAGGAGAAAAAGAAAGATAACCTGTATATAGGAAGCAGATTTCACACCCAAAATGAAGCAACTGGCACCCTGTCGCTAGTTGGTAATACGTCAATGCCGATATAATATATGATGAGGGTATGTGCTTTTATTTCTAAGATATTAGAAGGAGATCATTGTTGTATGGAACTATCTATGGAAAGGCTGTGTAAACGTTTTGGTTCAAAAGTAGCAGTAAATGATATTTCTGTTACCTTGCAGCCGGGTGTCTACGGACTTCTTGGGGCGAATGGTGCCGGAAAGACTACGCTCATGCGTATGGTCTGTAATATCCTGAAACCTACATCCGGCAGAATCCTCTATGATGGAAATGAAATTGAACAGTTGGGCGAAACCTACCGCAGTTATCTTGGTTATCTGCCGCAGGATTTTGGGTATTATCCGGACTTTACGGCAAAGGAGTATTTAGATTTCATTGCGGCAGTCAAGGGACTTGACACTGCACGGACAAAGCGGAAAGTACCGGAGCTTTTGGAAACCGTTCATCTGTCTGATGTGGCCGGGAAGAAGATCCGTACCTATTCAGGCGGGATGAAGCAGCGGCTTGGGATCGCACAGGCGGTCATCAATGACCCGCACATTCTTGTCTTGGATGAACCAACGGCAGGGCTTGATCCCAAAGAGCGTATGAGGTTCCGGAATTTGATTGCAGAACTGGCTAAGGATAAGATCGTTATCCTGTCAACGCATATCGTTTCAGATATTGATTCCATTGCAGATGATATCCTGATGATAAAAAAGGGCGACTTGTTCCTGAACTGCGGGGTTGACAGCGCAATCCACAGCATGGACGGAAAGGTTTGGAACTGCAGAGTGCATCCATCCCGGATTGACGAAGCAGACAGGCGTTTCCTTGTAGTGAACCTGCACCATGAGTCGGAAAACGAAGTATTACTTCGTATTGTCAGTGACACACAGCCGATCAACGGGGCTGTCAATGTTCCCCCGACACTGGATGATCTCTATCTGTATCATTTTCAGGACGAGGAAGCAGGGAGAGGATGAAATGAAACGATTATGGATTCTTGAATTAAAAAAACTTTTGAAGAAGCGCATGAATATTGGTGTCATAGCCGTTTGCCTGTTATTAGTCGGGATATTGTTTTATCTTCCGGTCTATCAGTTCATTGTACTTGACACGGATGGAAAGCAGTTGACCGGCACTGCTGCGATCGCTATGAACAGAGAATTTGTAAATACTCGTGCAGGCGGACTGACAGATGAGAAGATATGTGCTGACATTGCGGCGTATCAGGCCCTGTTTCATGATCCCGATAATGTTTCTAAAGACACGACTAAAAAAACATTGACGGATCGTGCATATTTCAAATATATCTTTCCCTATTCAGATTACTGGAAACTGATTAACGGGAATTATATTGCCCCCTGTGCTTACGATTCTTCTTTTTCCGCGGTCGTAAATATGGATTTGGAGAACGGCATAGATTTTTACAGTGCCCGTGATGAAAAAATAAGCACACTGCTGAATCAGACATATGAGGATTGGAATTTTTCGGACAGTGAGAAAGCATTTTGGCTGGATCGGATTTCTGCGGTCACGATACCATATGAATATGGTTATCATACAGGATGGGAAATGCTATTTAGCTGTCTGGAATTGTTTGTAATAGGCATGATCGGCATCTGTATCTGTGTGTCAGGAACCTTTTCCGGAGAATATCAGTCTGGTGCAGACAGCATTATATTGTCTTCCCGGTATGGGAAGTCAAAGTTACTTACCGCTAAGATTTTAGCGGCATTTGCCTATAGCTTTTTTCTGTTTACGCTATTCCTGTTGGTGGGATGCGGGATCTTGCTTGCCGGATTTGGTATGGATGGCTGGGAACTGCCTGTTCAAGTGCTAAATACAATCTCACCTTATGATCTGTCGCTGGCAGGGGCGGCAGTGACTGCTGTTGGGACACTGTATCTTATCTTGGCGGGCATGGTCTCCTTTACCCTTCTTTTGTCAGCCAAAATGAGATCGGCAGTTCCTGTTCTGGTGATCATTGTATTTGCTTTCATGCTGCCTATGTTTTTAGGTGTCAGCGAGACAAACGGCATCTGGAACAGGATTGTCGTACTATTGCCATATAGAGCAGTGCAGACTGTATTTTCAGATGATTTTTATGGATATTTCGGTTATCCTATTGGCGGACTGACTTTTGATGTAGTCACTGTACGAATGCTGCTATATGTAGCAGTTACCCTTATTTGTATTCCTTTTACTCGAAAAGCGTGGAAAGGACATCAGGTGGTATAAAAATCTTTTAGATTTTGAAAGGAAGAAAAGATTGATGAAGATAGCGGTTTGTGATGATGACCGGCCGATCAGGGAAGAACTGATTCGTCTGATACAAAGGCAGGTGACGGATGCGGATATCACAGAGTATCAGTCGGGGGAAGAACTGATCTGTGCTGGAGCGGACTTCGACATTTATTTTCTTGATATTGAAATGGATGCCGTGTCCGGCATGGAGCTGGCAAGACATATCCGGGAACAGGAAGAAACCGGCAGGAGAAGGGGCATTATTATCTTTGTGACAGGGTATCGGGAATACATGGGAGAAGCCTTTGACGTCAATGCATTCCACTATCTGGTAAAGCCTTTGGATAAGGATAAATTTGCAGAGGTTTTTGCCCGTGCATGGAAAGCGGCGTCTGTTTTTTGCGAACAGGAAAAGAAGTACATCATGGTGAAAAGCCTTGGCGCGCAGCAGCGATTACTGCTAAAGAATATTTACTATATCGAGAGCCGCAACAAAAAAGTCATTATCCATACAACGGACAAAACGCTGGAAGTCTACGGGAAAATGGAAGAGTTGGAAAACAGGCTGGGCAGTACCTTTTACCGCTGCCACAGATGCTATCTTGTAAACATGGAGAAGATATCTGCTTACAGTGCGGATAACATACAGGTCATAAATGGGGATAACCTGCTCCTTGCAAGAACGAAATATTCTGATTTCATTAAAAACTATATGCGGTATATCAAAAATGGAGGGATTGTCAATGTTTAATCTGTTGCTTCCGATTTTCATGTACCTGATCGACAGTATATTGAGCATTGTCTATACACAGGGGTTTCTGAAGGAAAAGTATGAAAAAAGGGGAATGCCGGTGATCTGGTCTGCCGTTTATTTCCTGATCCAGATTCTGGTATTTATCATAGGAGCCGACAGATTTCCGGTGGGTAAAGCTGCCGGGATCATCTTAAATATCTGTATCCTGCTGTTCATGCAGTCGTTTTTCTTCCAAAAAGAGATGCAAAAACAACTATTTATTACATTTAGTTTCATGGCAGGAACAGAGACGGCGAAATATATGTTCATTACGTTTGACATTGTTGTAAACGGATGGGGTAATAAGATCTTAGGTCATCTGCTTGCAGAGGGGATCTTATATACGGGAGAAAAAGCTGTGGCCGTGATCACAATTTGCAATGCTGTGATGATAGCCTTATGTGTATTATTCCATGCCCTGCTATTAACTGGATATCTGTTTTTTATAAGCAGGAAATATGTAAAAAAGGAGTATCCGTTACAGACACATGAGAACGTTTTTCTACTCTTACCATGTATTGCTGCGCTGTGTATCTCAGTTATCATAAGACTGATCATCAGCACGCTAAGCAATGGGATGGGGGTTGTTATCTATGAGGCAGTTCCGCCGACCCGATTTTGGTTGCTGGTTATCGGTGCCTTGATGTTTTCTGACATCATCGCCAGTGTCGTATTGTTTCAGAAACAGATACAGTACCATGAGGAGACAGGGAAACGTGCCCTGCTGGAAAACCAAGTCCGGCA
>ERZ777305.2008-NODE-2008-length-19535-cov-2.651694_pt1 | contig 19535 bp, 8 predicted proteins | sample MGYA00374965_ERZ777305 | MGnify/ENA primary metagenome ERZ777305 (study PRJEB29328, sample SAMD00013331) | mouse gut metagenome | study: EMG produced TPA metagenomics assembly of the Metagenome analysis of fecal microbiota from mouse which was promoted... | reverse complement strand
CTCGGAGCAGCAGCGGTTATCGTAATTATTCTTATAATCATACTCGTTGTGAAGGGCGGCAAAAAGCCTGAACCCGTACCGGCAGCTCCCGCACCCGTACCTCCTCGTCCTCCCATTAATCCTACTCCCGCTAATCGTCCAATATCACCGTCTCCTATGGGCGGTATGGATAACGGCGCAGGCGAAACTTCGCTGCTCAATGCAGGCGCAGGCGAAACCTCGATTCTCGGCGGCGGCGCTGCTGTAAGCAGAGTTACTATTATCCGCAAGAAAACAGGCACTTCTATTCCCGTAAATGCTACCGAATTCATCATTGGTAAGGAAAACAACAGAGTCAACTACTGCGTAAACAATAATGCGGTAAGCCGTCAGCACGCTAAGATCTCCGTAAGCAACGGCAGTTACTTCATCACCGATATGAATTCAAGCAACTTCACATATCTTAACGGCAGAAAGCTTCCTGCGAATACTCCTCAGCCTCTCCACAGCGGCGATATATTCAAGCTTGCCGATGAAGAATTTGAATTCAGAGGATAATTTATGAGATATTTAACAGCAGTACATACCGACGTAGGTATCAAGAAAAAAACGAATCAGGACTCCGCCCTCATTATGGAGGCGGAGACCGATATCGGAAATATTTTGCTTGCTGTTATATGCGACGGCATGGGCGGCCTCTCTAAGGGGGAGGTCGCGAGTGCCGCATTAATACAGGCGTTTTCCGACTGGTTCAAAAATGAACTTCCTGCAATTATAGGTCAGGGGTTAGATCATAGGGCGGTTTTCAATGCTTTTGGAAATATTGCCTTTGAAATGAACGCCAGAATAGGCAGTTATGGAGCGAAGTGCGGAGTAAGCCTCGGTACTACGGTCGTAGCCATGCTTTTTGCCGGCGGTCGTTATTATATTATGAATATCGGAGATTCGCGTATATATAAGATGTCTGATACGATATATCAGCTTACCAAGGATCAGACTTATATCCAGCGCGAGATTGATCTCGGCAGAATGACTCCCGAAGAAGCCAGCGTAAGTGATAAGCGCAACGTGCTTCTCCAGTGCGTCGGCGCAAGCGATTCGATCATTCCCGATTTTTATTCCGAAGAACTGAAACCCGGCGATTGTTATCTTCTTTGCTGCGACGGCTTCAGGCACGTTGTTGCCCCGCATGAATTCTTTGCGCGTATGAATTCACAGATGATGACAGATGAAAATACGATGAAGGAGACTCTTGTCTACTTCACGGAATTAAATAAAAACCGAAGGGAAACAGATAATATCACGGCTGTTCTCGTTCGCGTGGATTGAGTGTGTTGTTATGCTTGAAATTGGACAGATAATCGACGGAAAATATAAAATATTAAACGTAATAGGCAAGGGCGGAATGAGCGTTGTTTATCTTGCTATGAACGAAAGAGCGAATAAGCAGTGGGCTATTAAAGAAGTCCGCAAGGATGGCACGCAGGATTTTAATGTTGTAAGACAAGGTCTTGTCGCCGAGATAGATATGCTTAAGCGCTTCAATCACCCCAATTTGCCGAGTATTGTAGACGTAATTGACGGAAATGGTTCTTTTCTTATCGTAATGGATTACATAGAGGGAATCGCTCTTGACAAAAAACTACAGGAAGAGGGCGCTCTTCCGCAAAGCAGCGTTATCGAATGGTCTAAGCAGTTGTGCGATGTTCTTGGTTACTTGCATTCCAGAAAGCCGCCTATCATTTATCGCGATATGAAGCCGGCAAACGTTATGCTTAAACCCGACAATACGATAACGCTTATTGATTTTGGTACTGCCCGTGAATTCAAGCTTTCAAGCGTTGAGGATACCACGGTACTCGGTACGAGAGGATATGCCGCTCCGGAACAGTACGGCGGTCAGGGTCAGACTGATCCCCGAACCGATATATATTGTCTTGGCGCGACGATGTATCATCTTGTTACCGGTTATAATCCCGCTGTTCCGCCTTATGAAATGGTTCCGATCAGACAGATCAACGAGCTGCTTTCATCAGGTCTGGAAGCGATAATTCTTAAATGTACCCGTCCAAATCCGCCCGACAGATATCAGTCGTGTGCGGAACTTATGTACGCTCTTGAACATTATCAGGAACTGGACGCCGAAAGTCAGCATATTCAAAATATAAAATGGCGTTCGTTCATTGCGGCGGCTTCTCTTGCAGTTGTTGCGCTTATCGGCGGTTTCGGTTTTTCTTTGGCTAAAAATGTGCAGACTAAGTCGACTTATGAGAGTTATATTGAAACAGCGACAAATTTACCGTTCGATGAACGTGTTCAATACTACAAAAATGCAATCGATCTTCGACCTGAAAAATATGAAGCTTACAAACAGTTGCTTGATTACCTTAATCAGGATGATGTAATAGATGTAAACGATTTCGGAATAATTACGAAAAGTACTGATAAATTGAGCGAACTTAAAAAAGAAGATCCCGAGAAATATGCGATTTTTTGTTATGATTGTGCAATTTCAATATATTTTAATTACTATGATGTTAGTATTACCGAAAATATGAGAAATTCAGAAGCGGCAAGACAATCAATTGATTGGTTTGGTAAAATTGATGAAAGTTTAATTAATTCGGCAGGAAAAAAAGCTAACCGTAATGATTATGATAAAATGTGTGATAAAAAAGAAATTTTGCATAGCCTTGCTAAATTTCAAAATACACCTGTAAAAGATAATCAGGATAAGTTTAATGAAAGCTGGGATAATTATACAAAAATATTAAATGAATATAATTTGGTTGAGGTTGCAGGCGATTACAATGTTGCTATTTCTTTTTATAATACCTTTGTAATTGATGTAAATAACTACTCAGCAAATTATTTGGCGTATAAATCTGCTGCTGAAATTGATTCTAACCTTCAAATAGTAACTCAAAAATTAAATGAAATTGAACCTTTGGTAAGTCAAAATCCAAACCAATTGGAGAAAATTGCAAAGATAAGAAATAACATTAAAAGTACCAAAAATAAGATAGTAAAGAATGAAAACTTATCAGCGGAAGGAGGCACAGCACAATGATCACTTCCGTTATAATGGCGGCAGGCAATAATGAAAATTTAGTAAACGTTTTCGGAACGCTATCGGTTGTCTGCTTTGTTTTAGCCGCGGTTTTTGCGGTTTTTGCTGTTATTATGTTTTTTATATTTGATATAAGAAATATTTTTGACATGAGAACAGGCCGTGCGCAAAAACGTGTTATCACCGAAATGGAGGCGGAAAACGCGCTTACAGGCCGTTTGATAAATCCAAACGCAAGGGCGAAAGGCAAGGGCGGCAGGAAAAAGAAGCCGCAGGGAAGCGGACAGCATTCCTCATTCTCCGAAAAGCTGCAAAGAATGAAAGAGAAAGATACACCGAATTTTTCTTCGCAAAATTATCAGAACTACCAGCAGCAGTATCAGCAGCCCTATAATGGCTATGAACAGGCATATGCTCCGAAACCGCTTATGGATGTTCCGCAGCCTGTGCAGAATCCGACCCCCAATTATGCTCCAAACAGTTTTACGCCGCCTGTTGATAATAATATGAACCAGACAACTGTTCTTAGCAATGATAATGAAAATCAGACAACAGTTCTTGGCAATAATGATTCGATGCAGACAAGTGTTCTCGGCAATGATGATTCGATGCAGACAAGTGTTCTCGATAATAATGATTCAACGCAAACTACTGTTCTTTCGCATGAAGTTTCTATTCCTGCACCGTCAATTGCAAATGCTCCTCAGCCTGTTCATAATGTTGCGCTGAACGGAGAACTCGGCAAAGCGGCAGGTTCAATTGATTTCAAGGTTGGCGACGGCGAAACTTCCCGGCTTGACAAAGAGGCTAAAGCGGCGGCTGCCCCAAAAGTACATTTTAATATCGTGAAGAACGTTATGCTCGTTCATACTCAGGAAATTATACAATAAGGCTATAGGTGTAATATGGCTAAAAAAAATAACAGTTTTATGCGAATATTTCTCCTTATGCTGAGTTCGTATTCCTTAGCTCCTTTAAGTTTTTTTGCAATGCCGTTTGCAGATTTTGAGAAAGACGGTATACAGCGGATTCTTGCGTATACATCGGGCGGACTTTTCTGGCTGGGTACAATCGTTGGAAGCATTTGTCTGACTGTGCTGAACGTTATACGAAAAAAGAGCGGTTTTGGCAAAAAAGTGAAAGGCGTACCGGGAATCTTCCGCTTTTTCTCATGTAAGCAGGGCAAAATCATGGATATTTTGTTCGGGGCATTTTTGTTTATGGCGATCTTATTTACTGCTGTAAAGGCAATTCCGCAGGATATATCGCTTATCTCCTACGGAACTGCCCTGTTTTTCGGAATTATGCATTCAGCGTTCAACGGTAAAAATTTTAAATTCTTGAAGCAATACCGTAAAAAAGCGTCAAAGAGACGCTGACGCGCTGCTTTGAGGCAATTAATAATTAGAAAGGATAACGGTTATGAAAGAAGCTAATTTCTTTAAACGTCTATCTGCAATTACTTTGGCGGCGGCAATAACTGCTGCTAACGTAGGATTTGATTTTCTTCCTTCCGCTAAAAAGGCTGCTGCCGAGCCGAAAGAAGAAAATTCAGTAACAGAGGCAAAGACCCCTGAGATAATGACGCAGAAGTCTAAATATCCAACAGCTCTCAGCCTTGTAGTTGAGAAAAATGATAATGGAGAATCTGTACTCAGGGCGAGCGATCCAGCTGTATTCAATAAATATTTTACAGCTGAACTGATAAGCCTTGACGCTCCAGCCGAGGGTGAAGAGCCAGAGCAGGCGGAATTTTCTGCTGACGGAACTGTAATTCGCAAGGGTGGACATTATACTGTCAATATCAGAGCAAGAATCAACGAAGAGACGGGTGAACTCGTATACAATCCGTATAGAATTATTGGCAGCGAAATTGCGATAGCAGATTCGGCAGATGTATCAGATTCTGAAACTGCCGATCAGGAAATCGCAGTTATTGAAGATGCGGCGGCGGAGGAACCTGTTCAGACTGAAATTGAAGAGATTCCCGTGATTACGGAAACTTCCCTGAATATATGCGAATCCGACGTAAATGCGGCAGTCGGAATGTTTGATATGTCGCAAAGTCAGAAGCTTTACTATACTGTTGTTAAGGCGCAGGATTCATATAATGTTATGATTCCCGACGATTACGACGAACTTTTCCTGAACGGAATTGATGAAGAGGGCAACGCTTTCTTTAATGCGGCAGGCGAAGAGGTTCAGGTCAATTTCAATGAAGTTGAAATGAATATACAGATAGCAAATTTTGCCGAGCTTAAAGTTAAGGATTTCGCCGAGCCTGCGGAATACTCCGTTGAGCGTTTCTGCGGCGAGGAGGCTCTGCCATATTACTATGGCGAGATCGTTAAGGTCACCCCCGCGAGCGGTTATAATATCGTAATCAATGATATGAAATTCAGCGACGCCGTTTCAGTGGCGATCAATGACGACGCGGTTACGCCTGAGCAAGTTGCAATCAATGTTTATGAGGGCGAAAATCGGTCTCAAAATTTCACTTGTACAACAGAAAACGGCGTGGCTACTGTTCAGCCTGCCGAAGGTAAACTGAATGGTATGAAGTATACTTTGTCGGTTGAGTCCGGGGATAATGTAAGGCAGGAAAATGGCAGACCGCTTACTTTTTCGCTTGATGAATTTAAACCTGAAAATGGCAACGTTCGTGTTGATGCAAGCGGAATTGAGCCTGCTGTGTTTCAAGGATTGTCAAAGGAATCAGAGGAAATTACGTTTTCTCGTCCGACTGAACCGCTTATTAATTTTGTAAACGGCACGGCGACTGATAATACTTGGTATCCGAATGGAAAATTAATAGGTGCAAAATTGTCTTTTTTAGCTAAGTCTGTTAAAATCAACAATGTTTCTATTAAGTCTACTACAGGTAAACTATATGCAGCATATGACGCGGCTGGTAAGCTTACAGGCGGAGATAACTCAATTATAAGCGAAGATGCAAGCGTTAGCAAAGGTCAATGGCAATTTTTCATAAATCCCGAAGGCGTCAATAATCTCCATGAAGATCTTTATCTTGATGTTGATTATACTCCTGTTAAAGAGATAAAATTTACACTTGGCGTAGAACCCCCAAAAAACGATGCCAACGTTATTGGTAAATTAAATGGGACAGAATTTAAGGACGTAAATAACGAAAATATTGATGGAATTTTGCAAAGTGATGCTAATCCAAATGATAATACTGTAACATTTACTACTGATGACAAGTGGAAAATTACAAAAGTTAAATATAACAACAACGACATTAGCCCTGAAAATGGACGTTATAAAATTGGTTCTGATGCAAAGGTAAAAGAACTTGGTAAACATGAATTTGTTGTTACTTTGGAGCGAAAAAAAGTAAAAGTAAATGTAACTGGGGAATTTAGCAAGCTTCATAGTCTAAGCGTAAATAGTAAGACAATTACTGAGCAGACAACAATCAATGATATTGATGCAGGAACGATTAGTTTTGTGGTATATCCTAAAGTTGGATATTATGTAAATTCGATTACAAGAATTGATGAGACTACTAAAAAAGAAACAATTGTTTATAGCGCTGGAGATGAAAACAAAGAAAACAAAGAATTTAATTTATATGGACATGGCGAAATTAGCCTTAATGATGAATGCTTACAGAATGCAACTTATGATATTAATGTTGTAGAAGTTGATGAAGCTGAAAATATTGAACCAAAAATCGACTTAGATGAGAACTATTACGAACAAAATGGAAAAGAATTCACAATTATATCTGGTGTTGAAAAGTATAATATAAGTTTTGTTGATCGTTTATTTTATGATGTTGGACAATCAGAAAAAAATTATACAAATGCAATTGAAACTTCTGAGAAAAAACTTAATCCTGATGCAGAGGAAACATTTATCTATTACTTTGTTAATGGAAAAAAAATTGAGAAAGTTACAGTTAAGATTAGTCCGCAAGGCGATACACCTGAAATTACTGGATTTACAGTTAAAAAATCAAGCGCATATAAAATACTTAATATTCTGTCTTTTGGTATTTTCTCTAATGATAAGATTGATATTACAGTTTATGCTAAAAGCACGAATAACAACTTTAATATAAGCAATATCCAACTTTTTAATAATGGTGAAAACATTGACCCAAATGAAAACGTTGAATTGCATCAAGAAAATGACGGAACAGGAATAGCTTATAAAACATTTACTCTTACAAAATCAGAATCGCCATATAACTTAACAGCGCAGGCGTTTTCTAAATTTAGTGAAAATACGAAAGAATGTCCCAGTCCTGTTTATACGATTAATGTTGATAAAAATGAAATTGGTGAGGTAAAGCCAATTTCAGTACCAGTGGTAAATGAAAATGGAGAGTATATCGAGCCAAAACCCATTATCATTGAAAGTAAAGTTCCGACGGTTGAACTTAGAGCGGTAGAGCCTATAGTAATAAATGATGAAAAGTGGTACAATGATGATGCTTATATATCAGTAAATGCTAAAGATAGTGCTTCGGGTGTTAACAGAGTTGAATATTCGATTAATGAGGGCGAAACTCAAACATTATCTTGTGAACATAATGAGATTTGTAAAGATCATAATTGGGAAAAAGGCATTAAAATAAATAAGATGGATGGAGTACATACATATACTGTAACCGCCCGCGCTGTCGATAATGCCGGTAATAAAAATGACAAAGAGGCTTCTGTTACAGTAAATATTGACGCCGCGCCTCCTGTAATCGATAATGTAGAAGCATATATAGTAGATGATGAAAATAACGAAATAAAATATACAGGTCAATGGACGAATAAGAAAGTTCATATTGATTTTACTGTAACTGATGAGGGTTCGGGCGTTAATCGTGAGACAGTCAAAGTTAATGGAAATAAGCCTGAGTACGATCCAGCAAAGGGCATGTATTATTACACTGTATCTGAAAATTTCTCAGGAAGTATCACTATTAATGCTGAGGATAATGTCGGAAATCCGGCAGATGAAAAATCATTTGAGGTTCATACGGAGAAAACAAATCCCGACATAGAAGACATTATAATAACTGATGAATATGGCAATTTTATAACGCCAAATGAAGATTTAGAGTACAAATATATTTTCAATTTGCCTGCTAAAGTTAATGTTGTAGCCAAGGATACAGGAACGATACAATCCGGTGTAAACAGCGACGTAGGATTGCGATTAATATGGGAAGACGGAACGATATGGCAAACATTGACACCAACTTCTGTTGAAAATGGAGTTGCATATTTTGATTTGCCAAGCAGTATAGAAGATCATTATTCTTTTGATGGTCATATTGAAGTCATGGCTGTTGATAATGCTGGAAATAAAACATTAAATGAAGCAACTAATAGCGAATGGATTCCACATGAATTGCTTATCGCAGAAAACCCTGAAAGTCATGCTTATCATTCAAGTGCAGAAATCATACTTCCCGAAACTCCATACAGAGATAATAATGGCAATCCGCTTTACAAAGATGCTAACTCTGTCACTTTCAGAGTTTCTGATTCAGCGTCGGGAATCAAAAGTATAACTTACACAATAGACGGAGGAGATGAAATTAAAGTAGATCCAAATGATTGGTACCACGAATCTAAACGCAATGTTGCAACATTTGCAGAGGGAACGATTAGTATTCCAAATATTGAAAAAAATGGCATTAAAATCACACTCACAGCCTACGACTACGCAGGCAACCCAATAGGAATATATGAAGACAACGAATATAAAGGACCGGTAGAACAAACAATCAGCATTGACAAAACCGCCCCTGATATAAGCGTAACATTCAATCCAGCAGGTTCGGCGAATCAGGAATTCTTCAACAAGCAAAGAACCGCGACAGTTATTGCAAAGGACAGAAATCTCAGATTGGATAATCTTAAAGAGTTGATTGATGTTACAATAACGAACGCTCTCGGAACATCAGCCGCACCTTACAAGATAACCAAAGACTGGACGCTGGATAAGAATATAAAAGAGGTTGCAGGCAAACCAGTTGAAGCAGGCGAAGAGGTTTATAAATGCGAGATCACTTTCGTGCAGGACGCAGAGTATACGTTCGCATTAAGTGTGGAAGACCTTACAAAGCAATTCAAAAAGAGCGATACGTATAAATTCACTATCGACACGACCGCACCGAAGCTCAGCATTACTTTCGACAATAATTCTAAGGCGAACGATAAGTATTACAATGCAGGAAGAAAAGCTACGCTGACTATCAACGAGCATAACTTCGCGAAAAATAAGGACAGCGTAAAGAGCGTTCTTTCAGCTAAGGGCGCAGACGGAATTACCGCAATGGACAGCAAGGAAATTTATGACGGAAAGCTGACATGGACTCAGAGCAAAACAAACAAGGACGAGTGGACGGCTCAGGTCAACTTCAATAAGGAAGGCACATTCGATTTCAGCATGGCGTATACCGATCCCGCAGGCAATAACGGAAACAACGCAGACAGCGGCGAATTTATTATTGATACTACCGCGCCGACGATCGATCATACATTTACAAAGGGCGGCAATAAGCTTGCTACTGACGGCGATTTTGTTCCGCACGTTGTTTTCAGCGATTACAATTTCTTATCCGAAAATCAGATCGGAAACAACTGCAAGGTAACTATCAGCAAGATAGGCGAAAACGGCTTGTCATCGGAAAGCTTCTCGTCAACATCGCGCAGCTATACTTCCAAGAGAGCAGATTCCCCTGTAACTTTTGAACAGGTGTTTGATATTTTCGACGATAAGGTTGAAGTTGACGGTATTTATGAGATAGCTGTAAAGGCGGAAGACCTTGCCGGAAATGTTACCGAAATAAACGATATAACGGTTTCTGTCAACAGATTCGGTCCGACTTACATGATAGTTAACGAAGAGGCTAAAGAAGCTGTCAAGAAGTTCTCGGTAAGCGGAATTCCGATAAATGAGGAGATTGATTTTGAGATTGCTGAGATCAACGTTACACCTAAGAAGAGCAAGAGTAAAATTACGGTAACTGTTGGCGAATCCATTAATGAACTGAAAGACGGTTTTAAAACTTCCGAAGACAGAGTTTCACTTGAAGAAGGAAGTTGGGAAAGCAATGAAAACGGCTGGTATCAGACTTCCTATAAGATCGATAAGAAAAACTTTGCGAATGACGGCGTTTATATGATCACGCTGGATTCCGAGTATGAAGAGAAATCATATAACAGCGAGATCGCAAGATCGCCAAGAACTAAGCTTGCAGCTTCATTTTCAGTTGACAAGACAGCGCCTTCTGTCATTATATCGGGCGCTGACGAGGGCGAGTATAAAGAGTCGGAGATCGATCTGACTGTTACTTTCTCGGACAGAAATCTTTATGAGATCGACGAACTCAATTATAATGCAGATAACGAGGATCAGTCCACGTTCTACATCAAGATCAACGACAAGCCCCATAATATCAGCACTCTTAAGTCTCAGTACGGCGCGGAGATTACAAAGAATGAATCCGGAAACATTGTTATAAATTTCACTGTTAAGGCAGACGGCAAGAATTCAAAGCAGGTTGTCAGCGCATTTATAAAGGATAAGGCAGGCAATAGCTCGGACATTGAAAGCAAAGACTGCACAGTCAGATTCACTCTTTTGGTAACAAATAACTGGCTGATGATAATTATTATTGCAGCAAGCGTACTTATTCTTGGTACGGCAGTTTTCTTCGTTACGAAAAAGGTAAGAAACCGCTGATATGAAATCGTTTGAAATTCCCGTTAATTACGTGATCAACGACACATACAGAATTATCTGTCCCATCGGAGGCGGTGGGACAGGTATAATTTATCTTGCAGAACATTTGCATCTGCAAAAAAAAGTTGTACTTAAAAAAATAAGATCGCGCTATAAAACGAGCAGTTCCGTAAGGCAGGAGGCGGATATACTGAAGTCTCTCCACCATATGTATCTGCCGCAGGTGTACGATTTTATTGTATATGACAATGATATTTTTACTGTTATTGACTTTATTGACGGAAGTGACATGGATAAGTATATATCGTCTTATACTGCTGTCACGGAAGAACGGCTGGTTAAGTGGATGTGCCAGATGTGCGACGCATTGACGTACATTCACACTCGAAAACCGGCTGTTTTTCATAATGATATAAAGCCGGCAAATATTATTGTCAACGAAAACGACGATATATGCCTTATTGATTTTAATATTTCTTCCGACGACAGCGAAGCGATACTTGGCTTTACTCCTGCTTACGCTTCTCCGGAGCAGTATTTCAGAGTGCTGACCTTAAAGCGTTTGGAGGAACTTTACAATCTTGCACCTGTTTTCAGTGGATTCAGCGGAATTATTGACGGGCGTTCCGATCTTTACAGCCTTGGCGCGACATTTTATGCAATGGCGGCAAGAATTCAGCCGGACGTTAAAAATGTGGTTTATGGGAATCATATTCCGCTTACATCTGAAATGTGCGGATTGAGCGACGGTTTCTGCCGGATTATCAATAAGCTTATGAGTTTTCGTCCCGAGGATCGCTATCCGAATGCGGAAGAGGTGCGAAAAGCCATTATCAGGCTGAAAAAGCAGGATTCGCGCTATAAACAGTATCTGATAATGCAGACTGCGGCTATTCTTGCTTCCGGAATTTTAGTTGCGGGCGGAATTTTTATGATAGTTCACGGCGCAGCTCTTGAGCGCGCGAGGGATTTCAGCGGCAGATATGCGGAATTTACAGCCGCATATGATTCGCAGGATTACAGCCGCGCCGCCGAAATGGGAATTGCGCTTCTGAATGATAATGCGAAAAGCAGGATAATCAGCCGCGGCGAACGTGGAAATATATATTATCTTATAGCAATGTCATATTATTGTCAGGGGCAATATAATGCGGCGGCGGAATATATTGAGGAAGCTTTGAAAAATGCGGCTGACAATGATAATCGCGGCGCATATGAAATGGACGCGGCTGTCATATATGCGTATCTTGACGGTTACGATCAGGCGAAGCAGCATATTGATACGGCGTATTCATATGGTATCGGCAGCGATTATTATTACATGACGCTTATGCAGATCTGTTGCGCGCAAAAAGATTACGACAGCGCGATAGGCTGTTTTGGAGCGGTAAATACTGAAAATCTTGATCAGGCAGGGCAGGCGAAGCTTTATGAATTGGCAGGCGACGCGTATTATAACAAGGGCGACAGCGTTTCGGCGGCTGAAATGTTCGGGAAGGCATACAATGTCAGCGGCAGCATTTCCGCGGCAAGAAAGCTTGGCGAACTTCATTTTGCGCTCAGCAATTCAGCGGCGAATGACAGCGAAAAATTAAACGAATTGTCAAAAGCTGCTGAATCTTATTATGCGGCATATGAAAGCGAATTCTGTATCGTTGAAGATTTGGTCAATCTTGCAAAAATATACCGTTTTACAGCGAGGTATTCAGGCAGCGGAGATAATTATAAGAATGCCGAAACTGTTCTTATTAACGGTGCGGAAAAGTTTCCCGGAGATTATAGAATTTATCAGCAGCTTGCCATTACGTATTATAATATGGGCGACAACCGCAATGCTTCGGCTTATTGCGAAAAGGCTCTCGAACTGTTCGGAAATCTGCCCGCCGATCGTCAGACGTCTGAATATAACGATGATATGCAGTTTTTAGAAAGTATAAGAGAGCAGATAAAAGGTGGATAACGATGCTTTACATAGTTCTCGGTGCAATTTTAATAATTCTTGGTGCAGCGGCAGGGATAACTTCATTTTTCCTGCTGCGAAAATATTATAGTAACCTATTTTAATAGCAGGTGGTTGATATGAAAAAAAAGAATAATATACTTATAATTACAGCGGCTGTAGTACTTCTTGTTATAATCGGCGCTATTTGTGCAGTGCTTATGACGCGCGGCGGTTCTTCATACGAAAAGGAAGTCAGGCTTGCCGTGAAATATTTCGAAAGCGCCGACTACGATAATGCGATAATCAGCTATGAAGAAGCTCTCCGAGCCGACGCGATGAGCGAAGAAGCTTATATTGGTATCGCGAAGTCGTACAGAGGGAAAAATGATCTTAAAACTGCGCTGACATGGCTGGATACGGGATTTCAGAAGACGTTTTCTCCAAGCCTGCTGGATATGATCAGCGAATATCAGCGGATGCTTGAAAACGGAGAAAATTCTCTTGTATATGCTGTAAACGAAGTTTTGGCAGGCGCGGCTTCGGCTGATGTGTATCATGATATGCTTATTCTTTACAGCGCGTATAATTTCGGAAATTACTCGCAGTATTATACTTTTGCGCCGTCTACAGGCGATACGAAAAAGGTTATAAGAGAAATTCCCGTCACTCTTTATTTCAGTTCCGCTCCGAATGAGGTTTCCATACCCGAATATATCACCGTAAGCGATATGAATTATATCTTTACGGGCTTTACAACGGGTATGAGTTACGAAAGACTTTCCGCTCTTAATCTTACTGGGCTTAAATTCGGCATGAGCGGCGTTCTTGGCTGCAATGCAGTTGAATTCGACGATAACGGCTGTCATGTTGCTATTGAATGCGACGAAAGCGGAAATATCGTTAAACGCACTCCAAAGAACCGTATTACTATCCAGAATTTCACCGTAGAGGGTACTCAGATTCCTTCCGATTCTCAGGACGCGACAGAGCCGGCTGCAAATGTTGAAGAAGCGACTAATTCAGCAGCAGATACGGTTGAGATTAAAGGTTTTATACTTGATGAAAAGTCGGGCAGCGGTCTTGGCAATGCCATGATTGAGATAGCCAAGGGAAAGATCAAGGATAGGGGAAAAATATTTACCGAAGTCCGCACGAATTCAAACGGCGACTACAGCGTCATGCTCGAAGCGGGGACATATGCGGTTACGGTATCATGCGACGGATATATTTCGGCGACCGAAGAAATAATTATCAGGAGCGATCAGACGATGACGAAGCATGATTTCAAACTTAAAGAAGAGAAATCGAATGCCGGCATGATCAGATTCGAACTGACATGGACGGGCAGTGATGATCTTGATTCGTACATCGACGGAAAAACCGCTTCCGGACGCAAGGTGTTCACAAACTTCCTGAATCGTACTGTTGAAGATTCCGACGGCGAAACGATCGCTGCTCTCGATATCGATCAGAGAACTTCCGGCGGCAAGGAAACTACCGTGCTTTATGATACTTCCGGCGAATACGAATTTTTCGTTTTGCAATTCGACGGAAACAATAATCTTGGCGAAACGGGCGCGGAAGTTAAAATTTATATCGGCGAATCCGAAACTCCTGAATATACGCTGAAAATACCGGAAGATATTGATACGAACACATGGTCTGTATGTACTGTAAGCAACGGAAAGGTTAATATTATCAACAAGGGCGTAAATAAAAGTACGTCGGGTTATAATAAAGGCTGATAAGCCTGACAGATTTCAAAATCGGTTATGCAGGCTGCATAACCGATTTTTGAATAGAGCCTGTTCACATAAAAAATAAGGCTGGTGAATAATGTGATCTTAAAAATTCTTATAATAATTGCAGCGGCTTCTGCTATTGCGGCGGCGGCCATATTTGCGAAGCTAAAAAGCGAAGAAAGGGAAAAAATGTATCGTGCTGCGGAACGAATAATTCAAAACGAACTCCTCGACAATTCGCTGAAAAATCCGTTTTTAGGCGGCGCAGTCATTGATAATTCCGCCGACTGCCGTCTTATGGTAAATATTAAGGTGAAGCTGGAAAGAGACAAGCAGAGTTTTGTATTCAATCCTGCGAAAACAATAAAAATAGGCAGAGAGCGCGCCGGAAATCACATTATCGTGAACGAAGCTACCGTTACTGCGTATCATTGCGTGATATTTATGTCTGCCGACGGAAAGCCTGTTTTGCAGGATTCCTCCGCAAACGGAACTTATGTAAAGCGCGGAATGAGATCTTATCATCTCATGAATGGTCAGACCTGCGTGATTGAAAACGGCGACAGTATAATAGTCGGATCGGTAAAGCTTAAGGTCAAGCTTTTCGGTTTTGACATTTCGTGGATATAAAGGAGGGAAGTTCTATGATCCTGATGATTTCGCGGACGGATATGCTTAAAGAATATCTTTTGCCAATGTCCGACGGAGTGGATTACGAGATAATTCTTAAAAAAGACGTGTACAGAATAAACAGGGATATTCACCTTAAACTTGAGAATACCGAGGGAAAATGGTATATCAAGGAAAGCGGGGAGTATTCCGTCAATAATGTTGAAGAGGGTTTTTGCAGGATAGCCCTGACTAATGAACTCCGTCTGCGCTTTCTGACTAAAGATAAGGAACTGTTTCAGGCAATTTCCATAAATACGGTGAAAAATTCTCTTGCTTTTGCAAAATATGATATTTCGCGGCAGAATAATATAACCATAGGCAGCAGCGAAGATAAAAATATTTCATACTCGTTTATGAAATATATGTCCAAGGATCATGCGCAGCTGCGCAGAAACAGCGGCGTATGGTATCTTGAAAATACAGGGGCGAACGGCACTTTTTTAAACGGATACAGAATAAACGGCTTATCAGCTTTGACTTTCGGCGACGAGATAAACGCTTTCGGTCTTAGGATCATTTTTCTCGGCAGCGTTCTTGCGGTCGGTTCGCATTACGGAAACCTTGCTGTAAGAGGGCTTACGGAAATGACAATTCCTCAGGCGGGCGACATGAAGCCGGCAGGCGTTTCGGAACGTACTTATTACCACCGTTCGCCGCGAAATATTCCCCGTATCTACTGCGATAAGATAACTATCGAAAGCGCGCCCGAAGCGAGATTCGGAAAAAAACGTTCGCTTCTTGCGCAGATAGGGCCGTCGCTTACAATGGCTCTTCCAATGCTTCTGGGCTGTATGCTGTCGATGTATGCCATGAGGTCGAGCGGAAGTTCCAGCGCGTTCATGTATACGGGACTTATTACGGCGGTAGGTTCGGCGCTTATCGGCGCGGTATGGGCGATAATGAATATACGCGAGGAACGCCGCGACGAGCGTAAGAATGAAAACATCCGCTTTAATGAATACGGCAGTTATCTTATTGAAATTTCCGAAAAGCTGAAAGAGCGCTATTCCGGCAACAGGAACGCCATGTATACCATGTATCCAGCTCCCGGTGAAAACTGCCTTAAAACTTCGGAAAGCGTCGATCTCTGGAACAGAAATTTCACTCACGAGGATTTTATGTATTATCGTGTAGGGGTAGGAAATATTCCGTTTCAGGTAACGATCGAATCGCCGCAGGAACGCTTTACGCTTGGTAAGGATTTTCTCCGCGATAAAGTGAAAAATCTGGTTGAAAGCTATAAAACTCTCGAAAATGTGCCGATCGGCGTCGATCTTTTCAAGAATCATCTTTTTGGAATGATAGGCGGCAGAAAAAAGCGCGGCGCGATTCAGCTTATGTACAGCATAGTTTCCGGAATCGCAGCCTGCAATTGTTATACGGACGTAAAAATGGTTTTCATTTACGATGATAAGGAAAATTCAAAGAAATGGGATTTCGTAAAGTGGTTTCCCCATGTCTGGAGCGAAAACCGACGTACAAGATATGTGGCGTCCAATTCCAACGAACTAAGCGACGTAATGTATGAACTGGTAAACATTATGCGCCGCCGTGACGAGAATGCGGGAAATAATTCTCATGAAAAATTGCTCCCTAAGCCTCATTATGTTATTTTCGTGTCTGATCCGCGTATATTGGAAAATCAGCTTATTGCGAAGTACATTCTGAAGCCGTCTCCCCATTACGGTCTGACTACTATGATAATGGCGGAGCGATATGAGGAACTTCCAAACGAATGCGTGTACATACTTGAAAATACTGACAGCTTTAAGGGATATTACAAAACGACGGCAATTGCGGAAAAGACCGAGATAAAATTTGATATGGTGACGACGAATGAACTTTCTGCGTTTGCTAAAAATCTTTCGGATCTTCAGGTGCAGGAGATAGAGAGCGATACGGAGATTCCTGCCGTGCTGGATTTTTTCGAAATGTACGGCGTGGATTCGCTGGAAAAGCTGAACGTGCTGGAATTGTGGTATAAAAACCGAAGCTATAATTCGATGCGCGCCCTTATTGGAAAGAAAGCCGGCGGTGCGGACTGTTATCTTGATATTCACGAGAAATTCCATGGACCTCACGGACTTGTGGCAGGTACTACGGGTTCGGGCAAAAGTGAAATTCTGCAAACGTATATTCTTTCTCTTGCTCTTAATTTCAGCCCCGACGACGTTGCGTTTTTCATCATAGACTATAAGGGCGGCGGAATGTCGAACCTTTTCTCCGATCTTCCTCATATGGCAGGCGAAATTTCTAATCTTTCGGGAAATCAGGTTCGCCGTGCAATGATCTCCATAAAGAGTGAAAACAGACGCCGCCAGAGAATTTTCAGCGAATACGGGGTTAATAACATAAATCTATACACCCGGCTTTACAAGAGTCACGAAGCGAAAATTCCTATTCCGCATCTTATAATCGTTATTGATGAATTTGCCGAACTGAAACGCGAAGAGCCTGATTTTATGAAGGAACTCATCAGCGTTGCGCAGGTGGGGCGAAGTCTCGGAGTTCATCTTATTCTTGCAACCCAGAAACCAAACGGCACGGTAGACGACAATATCCGCAGCAATTCCAAATTTCATCTCTGTCTCCGCGTTCAGGACAGGCAGGATTCCAACGATATGCTCGGCAAGCCGGACGCGGCTTATATCACTCAGGCAGGCAGATGTTATATTCAGGTCGGCAACGATGAAATATATGAACTGTTTCAGTCTGGCTGGAGCGGTGCGGTTTACGACAGAAATATGTCCGATAAAAACGATAATATCGCGACAATGATCACCCTTACGGGCAAACCTGCTGTCTACGGCAGCCGTACTAAAATGAAGCGCCGCGAGAGAGAACGTCTTGCTTGGTACGATTATATCATACAGATGATACGCTATGTCAAAGGCGAAAATATTCCTGATGTGAAGCTAAGCGAACTGAATCAGAAAGAGCTTGACGAATTTTCGGATTCAGTATACAAAATGATGTGTTCCCAGCAGGATTACGAGGGCAGTTCCAACAATCGCACCAATGTATTTAATTTCGTTAAGCTTTATTCGCAGGGAATAATAACCGACGCAGCGTCAGCAATGGCGGTAAACGGAAGCGGAGTAAGACTGCCCGAATTAAAGGAGCGCACGCAGCTTGAGGTTCTCGTGAAGTATATAAGATCTGTTGCGGAAAATGGAGGATTCAACTATAAACTGCGGCTGTGGCTGCCTGTTCTTCCCGAAATGCTGATCTACGGCGACGTTGTAAAGAATAAGAAGCCGCGTCTTGCCGATGGGAATTATGCGCCTCTTGATGAAAGGGATTTCACTCTTTCGGCTGTTGCGGGACTTCTGGACGATCCTGAAAATCAGCTTCAGCTGCCGACCGCTGTGGATTTTGCAGTCGACGGAAATCTTGCGGTAATAGCTTCGGTATCGACTGGTAAGAGTACGTTTTTGCAGACGCTCATCTATAGTCTTGCCAATAATTATACTCCCGACGAACTGAATATGTATATTCTTGATTTCAGCAGTCATCGTCTTGGCTGTTACGGTAAGCTTCCCCATGTGGGCGGATTTATTACAGAGAACGACAGCGACAGGATCGCGAAATTCTTCATGATGACGGAACGCATGATGAAGAATCGCCAGAATGAACTTAACGGCGGAAGTTACAGAGACTACGTCCGCGCATACGGAAGAAAGATTCCCGCTGTTGTTATATTTATTGACAACTATGGAACATTTAAAGAAAAAACAGGCGGCGTTTACGACGACGCGGTAACGAGAATTTCCAGAGACGGTCAGGGTGTGGGAATTTTCCTTGCAGTCAGCGCAGGAGGATTTGGTATGAATGAAATTTCAATTCGCACCGCTGAAAATATCAAAACTGTCGTTTGTCTCGAACTTGGCGATAAATTTAAATTTATGGAGGTACTTCGCAGCAATAAAATAAATATTCTGCCGGAAGCCGACGTTAAGGGACGCGGACTTGTTAAATATGACGACAAAATTCTTGAATTCCAGACGGCTGTTGCGGTCGAAGCTGAGGATGATTATGAGCGGTCAGAAAAGCTTGCGGCGTTCAGCGAAATGATTTCCGATTCATGGAAAGGAGCGTCTGCCGCGGAGATTCCGCATATTCCCGAAAAGCCCATGCTTTCCGATCTTGCGAGGGTCGCAGGATATAACGAGGCTGTCGGCAGCAAACGCTACCTGCCTATCGGTTATAAGGATGTCGACGCTTCGCTGGAATGCATCGATCTTTCATGTACGTTCTTGTATACATTTGCAGGAAGAAAGCGCACGGGTAAAACGAATGCTATGAAGATAGCTATTGAAATGGCAGCAAAAAAAGACGGCGATATTGTAATTATCGAGCGTGATAAAAATGAACTGATGCAGCTTGCAGAGCAGGTGAACGCTAAATATATTGA
>ERZ777305.2006-NODE-2006-length-19537-cov-3.142696_pt1 | contig 19537 bp, 17 predicted proteins | sample MGYA00374965_ERZ777305 | MGnify/ENA primary metagenome ERZ777305 (study PRJEB29328, sample SAMD00013331) | mouse gut metagenome | study: EMG produced TPA metagenomics assembly of the Metagenome analysis of fecal microbiota from mouse which was promoted... | reverse complement strand
TTTGCATTCATTCTCCTTGTCATTGTTTTTGTTGTTCTCTTTTCTGAATACTTTCACTTCTACTCTGCCTGTCGGGGGTGCTTCTCACTTGTATGGTAGCACTGAGTTTGGCAAAGCCTTGCTACAGATATCTGTGACAGGGGTGATTTTCATGTTTTTGGTGTTTTGATACATCCCCCTTGAATTTCAATAATCTACGACGCTAATCAAGAAAGTTCCTTCATTGTTTATCTTCCGTCTCCCTTCTTTTTCTTTCCGGGTAAGACTCTCCCGATTTCGGTCTGCGTTCTCCGCCGAATTCACGTCTTTCCCTCGGTTTGAACTCCCGTTTTTCCCCGTCTTTGAACTCTCTTCTTTCCCTTGGACGGAATTCGCGTTTCTCGCCGTCTCTGAATTCTCTCGGTCTGCGTTCGCCGCTGAATTCACGTTTTTCCCTATTAAATTCGCGTCTTTCTCCACCGAATCTCGGACGGGGCTCCCTTCTTTCTCCGGGCTTGAACTCTTTCCGTTCTCCCCCGGCCGGACGAAACTCTTTGCGTTCCTTGCTCAGCTCCTCGCCTTCGGCACGGAATTCCTTGTACTTTCCGTCGAAGATTTCGTACTGGCGGAATTCACATTCCAGCGCACCGTTGAACAAAGGAATTTTGGAGGTGGCTTTCAGCCCGATCTGGTCGAAGCACTCTTCGCGGTAAGAAAGAATCCACGCAGTGTTGCCCGTAAAGGCATGTTTCAGGCGCTCGCCAATCATGGAGTAAAGTCCCAGCAGGTCGTTGGTAGAGATACGTTCGCCGTAGGGCGGATTGGTGATAATGATGGATTTCTCCGCAGGTTGCTCGAATTGCTGGAAAGGTTGGAGCTTCAGTACTACATCCTTGCTTACGCCGGCAGCCTTTATATTGTGTGTGGCAATTTCGTTTGCCTTCGGGTTGTTGTCGTAACCGTATATCTTATGCGTAAATTCGCGTTCCTGGCTGTCGTCATTGTAGATGGTGTCGAACAGCTCCTGGTCAAAATCCACCCACTTCTCGAAAGCAAATTCCTTGCGGAATACGCCCGGAGCGATGTTGCGTGCAATCAGCGCCGCTTCAATGGGAATGGTTCCCGAGCCGCACATCGGGTCTATCAGGTCGCATTCACCACGCCAGCCGGTCATCAATATCATGCCGGCGGCCAGCACCTCATTCAGCGGGGCCTCTACGGCTTCCTGGCGATAACCGCGGCGGTGCAGCGATTCGCCGCTGGAGTCGAGAGAGAGTGTACATTTGGTTTCGGCAATGTGTATGTTCAGCAGCACGTCCGGTTTGTTGACACGCACGCCGGGACGTTCGCCGCTCTTCTCACGGAAATAGTCCACGATGGCATCCTTCACCTTGTAGGAAACGAACTTGGAATGACGGAACTCCTCGCTGAATACAACCGCGTCCACGGCAAAGGTCTTGTCCGTATCCAGATAGTCTTCCCATCGGATGGCTTTAATCTGTTCGTAAACCTCGTCGGCATTCTTGGCTGTGAAGTGTTTGATGGGTTTCAGTATCCGGATGGCTGTACGCAGGCAGAAGTTTGCCTTGTACATCATTTCCTTGTCTCCACTGAAAGATACCATGCGGCGGCCTATTTCTATATCGTTGGCGCCCAGTGCAGTCAGTTCTTGCGCCAGTACCTCTTCCAGTCCTTGGAAGGTTTTGGCAATCATTTCAAAAGATTGTTCGCTCATCTATTTATTTACTATTTTACTGTTTTTATTCTGTTGTTTATCAGTAGTTTGTCTCCCGTTTGCCAGACACTGGCGTCTGTCGGCTCAGACACTGGTGTCTGTTGCGTTGAACACTTGTGTCTGACGTGACAGACACAAGTGCCTGTCAAATGCAGCAATATTGCCTTTTAAACGGGATTCCGGGCTTTTCATTTCTTCGCCTTTGTCTGTACAATTCTCGCTCCTGCCGGAACGTCCTCCGTCACCCAGATGTTGCCGCCCACGGTGGCTCCCTGTCTGATGGTGATGCGTCCCAGTATGGTGGCGTTGGAGTAGACTATCACATTGTCCTCCAGTATGGGATGGCGGGGAATACCCTTGATGGGCTTGCCGTCCTCGTCCAGCGGGAAGCTCTTGGCACCGAGGGTCACACCTTGGTACAGCTTCACGTTGTTGCCGATGATGCAGGTCTCGCCGATTACCACGCCCGTACCGTGGTCGATGGTGAAATAACCGCCGATTTCTGCTCCCGGATGGATGTCGATTCCCGTTTCACTGTGCGCCATTTCGGTGATGATGCGGGGAATGAGGGGAACACCCAACTTGAGCAGCTCGTGTGCGATGCGGTAGTTGCTGATGGCGCGGATGGCCGGGTAGCAGCTGATGACTTCGCCGAACGACTGTGCGGCGGGGTCACCGTTGTAGGCAGCCTCCACATCTGTGGCAAGCACCCGTCTCATTGCCGGCAGGTTGCTGATGAACTTGGCAGCCAGCAGGGCGGCTTCTTCCCGTTGCAGCTCGGTGCAGCAGTTGCATTCGCCGTCGCCTGCGAAGCAGAGGCCGGCAAGGATTTGTTCGGTCAGCAGGTCGAACAGGCGTTCTACATTGACACCGATATGGTAAGTCACCGTTCGGCTGTTGACCGTGGAATTTCCGAAATATCCGGGGAAGATGATGGCTCGCGCCAGTTCGATGATGTCGCGCAGCACTTTTGCCGAAGGCAGCGGGTTGCCGTCCGTATGCTGGTGAAACAGTCCCTTGTATGACTCGCTTTCCGATAGCTCATCGACTGCTTGTGTCAAAATGTGGGTAAAGTTGAGTGGACTCATTATGATATCCTTAAGTTTAAAAGTGGCAACAAAGATAGGAAATCCTCGTCAAATATCCTACATATCCCTCATTTATAGTATGTATTTACCATATTTGTGGTATTTCCCGCGAACCGATTCCGCGCTACTTTTGTCTCATAAGAAATGACCCGGCTTTTTCATTTAAGGGAGTTGCCGGGAAGTTATCGGGGAGTTGTCTATAGTAATTATCAAGGAGTAACTTCGGCAAAACAATCAGGTTACTCCCGATAACTCCTTTAGCTCCCTTAACTGAAAGAGCCGTGGGCGAATGAGTAATTTAACATATATGGGTATGAAGAAAATAGCAGACCGCCTCACCGATCTGGTAGGCAACACTCCCTTGCTGGAGTTGAATAATTATAACAAGAATAAGGGGCTGAAAGCCCGTGTCATCGCCAAATTGGAATATTTTAACCCTGCCGGCAGTGTGAAAGACCGCGTGGCGCTTGCCATGATAGAAGATGCCGAGGCAAAAGGGCTGTTGAAGCCCGGTGCCACCCTCATCGAACCTACCAGTGGGAATACGGGCGTGGGACTGGCCTTCGTGAGCGCTGCCAAAGGCTACAGGCTGATACTGACGATGCCCGACACGATGAGCCTGGAGCGCCGCAACCTCTTGAAAGCTCTCGGTGCGGAGCTGGTGCTGACTCCGGGTGCCGACGGTATGAAAGGCGCCATAGCTCGTGCCGAAGAACTGAAAGCTGCCAGCCCCGGCTCGCTGATTTTGCAGCAATTCGATAATCCTGCCAATCCGGCAATGCACGAGCGTACTACGGGACAGGAAATCTGGCGTGATACAGACGGCCGGGTGGATATTTTTGTGGCCGGTGTAGGTACGGGAGGCACGGTGAGCGGTGTGGGTGCAGCCCTGAAGGCCAACAACCCCAAGATAAGGATTGTGGCTGTGGAGCCCGAAGATTCTCCCGTACTTTCCGGTGGGAAGCCCGCTCCCCATAAAATACAAGGTATCGGTGCCGGATTTGTGCCGAAGAACTATAACAGTGCCGTGGTAGACGAAGTGCTGCAGGTATCCAATGATGATGCCATCCGTACGGGTCGCGAACTGGCGAAGTATGAGGGATTGCTGGTCGGCATCTCTTCGGGAGCAGCCGTTGCTGCGGCTGCCCGCCTGGCCAGACTGCCCGAAAATGAAGGAAAGACGATTGTTACGCTGCTGCCCGATACGGGAGAACGGTATCTTTCGACGCTGTTGTATGCGTTTGAGGAATACCCGTTGTAAGAGGAAGCTGCCTTTCCTGCCATCACGGCTCTTTCATTTAAGGGAGTTAAAGGAAAGAGCCGTGTCCTGCCATAAATTAAGCGGATTATAATTTGCGAGATAATTTGCATTTGCATACCTTCGTACCTGAAAGTGTGAATATGGAATATATGCAGGTATGAAAAAACTGAATATAAAGGAGTTGGTTATAGCAGCCAAAGAATTCTGTACGAAAGAAGATGGAGTCTATCGGGAAGAATTGTTCGGGGTTACTGACGGGAAAAAAGTAGGAACTATTGTTGAACATTTGTTTTAGGATTTCCTTAGGGACCGGTATGAAATGATGGCTGGCAGCTCGGCCAAAGGGCTTGATTTGCCGTCTGTCAATACAGATATAAAGGTTACCTCCGTTGTACAGCCGCAGTCAAGTTGTCCATATAGGGACAGTAAGCAGAAGATATATGGCTTAGGATATAATTTGATTGTATTTGTCTATATCAAGGAAGATGATACAAAACAGAAAAAGGGTAAGTTGAACTTCCTTTCTTGTACATTTGTCGAATCTTCACGTACCGCGGACAATCAGACTACAACCGGTTTACGGGCGATTATAGCCAACAATGGTAATGAAGATGATATATTTGCTTTTCTTAGTGACCACAGGATTCCCGGAGACGATGTAACTTTGATGAATATGGCACACGAGATATTGAAAGGTCCGCCGAAAATAGGGTATCTGACTATTTCGAATGCCCTTCAGTGGAGATTGCAATATTCTCGTATCGTCGCTCTTGATGAAACGGTGGATGGTATAACCCCGATTGTTAAGTATAATGCAAAAAACTAAAGAAACAGCACGAATGGAGAATCCTGCCACAGCAGCTTTTGCCGGGCGATTGCCTGAAATGCGTGGAGAGTTTGGAGATTGGCAGACCGGTTATGACTTTGCTTGTGCCGTTTGTCGCAAGCTGAAGGACATGGGTGCTGCTCCCGAGGTTATTTTAGAGCCTACTTGTGGATTGGGGAATTTTATCAGAGCAGGGTTGGCGATATTTGATACAATCACGGATGTTTATGGCATAGAAATATACAAGCCATATCTTGACGAGTTGCGTAGGAGTCTTGTCGTAAAGGAGAATCAAAGAATACACCTCTACCACGAAGATATATTTGCTTTTGATTTCAGTGAGATAAAGAAGCAACTGGAGGGCAAGAATGTTCTGATTTTGGGCAATCCTCCATGGGTGACCAATAGCGAGTTGGGCAAGAATGGAAGTACCAACTTGCCTCAGAAATACAATTATCGAGGAACTAAAGGTATTGAAGCGATAACGGGTAAGGGCAATTTTGATATAGCGGAGAGTATCTGCAACCTGCTTATTGAGAACTTTGCGTCTAACGAAGGAACGCGGATAGCATTACTCGTCAAGAACTCTGTTGTAAAAAACATCCTTATACACCAACGTCCTCAAGGCTATTTCATATCTCATGTATGCCAATATGCTTTCGATGCCAAGAAAGAATTCGATGTTTCTGTATCTGCCTCTTTGTTCTCCTGTACGATAGGAAAGGAGAAGACAGATATATGCCGGTATTATGATTTTTATACCGGAGCTTTTCAGAAATCGTATGGTTGGAAAAACGATAGATTTGTGTCGGATATTGAAGAGTACGATAAGGCTGCGATGATTGATGGCGTATCAGAATTGGTCTGGCGATCAGGGGTCAAGCATGACTGTTCAAAAGTAATGGAACTTATCGTCAGGTCTGGTCGATACGAGAATGGCTTTCGTGAAACTGTAGACGTTGAACCCGTATGTATATATCCGTTGATTAAGAGCTCAGATATCGGCAATGGCTTTTCCGGCGAAGTGAGAAAATATATCGTTCTTCCCCATAGAAGCCTGGCTGAACCCAACTCTGCCATGAAGCAACGTACTCCATTGACTTACGCTTATTTCGAAAAGTATGGTCAACTGCTGGATGGGAGAAAAAGCTCCATCTACAAAGGGAAGCCTCGCTTTTGTGTATTTGGGTTGGGAGATTATTCGTTCAAGCCATATAAGGTTGTGGTGTCGTCATTCTATAAGAACATAATATTCTCTCTTGTTTCACCAATCAACGGGCAAAGCGTTATGTTGGATGATACTTGCTATATGCTGGGATTTGACAATTGGGCATTTGCTAAAATTACACATCATCTATTGAATAGTCCGGTTGTCATGCAGTTCATATCAGCTCTCTGCTTTACGGATGCAAAGCGGGTAATTAACTGCGAACTGTTGATGCGGATAGATTTATCTAAGGTCTTGGAAATCATTGGGGATGTTACTATCGAAGGGGTTACGGCATCGGAAATAGATGCTTATCGTGTTTTCATCAATGGAAAAGAACTGCCGGGGCAAAATGATTTATTTGAGGGGCAAAGGCTGAATGCAAAGGATATGCCTTTCCAAGGGCAACCTTCTAAGGAGCCTGCTATTTCAACTTTCCCAAGGGCAAAGGCTTTGAAGAAACATTTATGTGACGTGCAGCTCTCTTTTGATTATTGAGGCAACTTGTTGGTTTTAGTCGTTTTTGTTAAATAATGAACTGTGTACCGTTACAGTTCGCTTGGTCTTAACCCGAACGACCGGCAGCTCATTTTCTCTACTTTCACCTCCCATATCTTGACATTGCGTACGGCAGGTTCGGCATATTTGCATTCATTCTCCGTATATTGCTTCATCAGCATGTCGAGTACGCGTCGCTTCTCTTCCATGTCTTCCACGAAGTGTACTTTCCCGCGGCAGATAACACTGCGCGACTTCATGCTGTAGCTGCATGCCACTTGCCGGTGCATATAAACCAGCTCGTGTCCTTCGCAGAAGGTGATGCAAACTTGCGGGTGCTTTGTTACCATCTCCACTTTACTGCCTTCCGGGCCGGAATGCAAGTATATTACCCCGTCTTGATAGGCAAAGTTCATGGGAACCGCATATGGGTTTCCTTCAAGGTCTGTGATGCCCACTATGCAGTATGGGCATTTACGGATAATCTCCTCAATCTGTGTAGTATCTGTAATGGTAATTGTCTTCATCGTATAGTTCTCATTCCCCGGCCTCTCCCTGAAAGAGAGGAGGTAGGGATGGTTTGAATTATAGGGTTGTTTTATGCCAGTGCAAAGTCTAACTGCTTCTTTTCCAAGTTGGCGCGTGCCACCTTGACGGTGATGGCATCGCCCAGGCTGTATATCCGGTTTTTGCGGCGTCCGCGCAGGCAGTAATTCTTTTCGTCGAATTCGTAATAGTCATCGTCGAGGTCGCGGACGGGAATCATGCCTTCGCACTTGTTCTCGTTCAGCTCCACGTAGAGGCCCCATTCCGTTACGCCGGAGATGACGCCGTCGAAGGTCTGTCCCAGGCGTTCGGTCATGAATTCCACTTGCTTGTACTTGATGGAGGCACGTTCCGCATTGGCGGCTATCTGCTCCATGCTGCTGCTGTGTTCGCAGAGGGCTTCGTACTTTTGTTCGGTCACGCTGCGGCCTCCTTCGTCCAGATACTTGGTAAGCAGGCGGTGTACCATCATGTCGGGATAGCGGCGGATGGGCGAGGTGAAATGCGTGTAATAATCAAAAGCCAGTCCGTAATGGCCGATGTTATGCGTGGAGTAACGCGCTTTCTGCATGGCACGGATGGATACGGTTTCAATCAGATTCTCTTCCTTTTTGCCTTGGATGTCGTCCAGCAGGTGATTGATGGACTTGGACACATCCGTTTTTGTTCCGCTGGTGCGCAGCTTGTAGCCGAAACGGGCGATGAACTGTGCCAGATTGTCCAGTTTCTCCGGGTCGGGGAGGTCGTGGATACGGTAAGGCAGCACTTTGGCTTTCTTGCCTTTGGGCACACGGCCTATCTTTTCGGCTACGGTGCGGTTGGCAAGCAGCATGAACTCCTCTATCAGCTTGTTGGCGTCTTTCGACTCCTTGAAGTAGACACTGACGGGTTTGCCCTTCTCGTCGATTTCGAACTTCACCTCGTAGCGGTCGAAGTTGATGGCACCGGCCTTGAAGCGGTTCTCACGCAGAAACTTGGCAAGCTTGTCCAGCTCGAGTATTTCTTCTTTGTAATCGCCTTTCCCTGTTTCGATGACTTGCTGGGCTTCTTCGTAGGTGAAGCGGCGGTTGCTCTTGATGACGGTGTGCACTACGCGAGAGTTCTTCACTTCTCCCTTTTCCGTCATTTCGAAGATGACGGAATAGGCCAACTTCTCTTCGTCGGGGCGGAGGGAGCAGATGAAGTTGCACAACCGTTCGGGAAGCATCGGGATGGTACGGTCCACGAGGTAGACGGATGTGGCACGCTTCTCGGCTTCCTTGTCTATGATGCCGCCCTCTTTCACGTAATGGGTCACGTCGGCGATATGTACGCCCACTTCCCAAACTCCCTCTTTCAGTTTGCGGATGGAGAGGGCGTCATCGAAGTCCTTGGCATCCTTGGGGTCGATGGTGAAGGTGGTTACACTCCGGAAGTCCTCGCGTCGGGCTATTTCCTCGGCGGAGATTTCGGCGGGTATCTTGTCGGCTGCTTTTTCTACGGCGGCGGGGTAGACGTATGTCTCCGGCGCGTCCCAGGATGTCTATTACCTGGCCGATGGGATTTCTGGCTTTGTCGGGCCATTCCACTATCTTGACGATAGCCTTGTCGCCCGTCTTGCCGCCTTTCAGTTTCTCTTTGGGGATGAAGATGTCGTTGGCAAGCGTACGGTTTTCCGTTACAAGGAAAGCGTATGACTTGGCAACTTCCAGAGTACCCACGAAGGTGTCGTTGGCACGTTCCAGTATCTCGATGACTTCTCCTTCGGCTTCGCGTCCGCGACGTTTGGCACAGAAGGCGATACGCACTTTGTCATTGTTCATGGCGTGTGCCGAGTTGCGTTCGGCTATGAATATCGGTTCGCCTCCATCTTCGGGGATGAAGGAGTTCTTGCCATTGCTTTTGCGCTGGAAGGTTCCGGTCATTTCCACGCCGTGGTTGTTCAGCTTGTACTTGTGTTTGTCCACCTCTGTAATGTAGTCGTCCATCAACAGTTCGGACAAGATGTCCATACACAGCATTTTCAGCGGATGTGTGGTGAGATGAAGTTGTTCAAAGATGTATTTCAGGGATAATACTTCGTCTTGCTTTGTGTGGAAGAATTCAAGTAACACTTTGACGAGTTCTTTCTTCTTCATGCGTTTGCCGGCTTTCTTTTCTTTCTTTTTGGCCATAATGATGATAAATTAATGTGCACATTATTCTTTCTTGCAAAGTAAACAAATAAATACGTCCTTTCGTTCACTCAGACTTTAAAATATTACCATCCTATTGAAAATAATGAAGGAACGACAGATTGTAATGGATTTATGTACTATATTTGCACAAAAAGCGAAGATAGGCTGTATCTTGAACGAAAAGCAGATGGAAATGCAAACTCTGAATAAAAAAGCGGATGCCACGCGGGAAAAGGCCATTTACCGGGTGACGGTTGTGGGAAGTGTGGTAAACTTTCTCTTGCTTGTCTTCAAGTTCTTTGCAGGTATTATGGGTCACAGTGCCGCCATGCTGGCAGATGCGGTGCATTCTTTGTCGGATTTCATAACAGATATTGTTGTCATTGTTTTTGTACGCATTTCGGCGAAGCCCGAAGATGAAGGGCACGATTACGGTCATGGCAAGTACGAGACGCTGGCAACTGCCATTATCGGTATTTTACTGTTGTTTGTGGGATTTGGCATTTTCTGGAACGGGGCTTCCTCCATTTACCGTTTCCTGCAAGGCGGTTCTTTGCAGGAGCCCGCCATGCTGGCGCTGGTGGCTGCATTGGTATCCATCATTTTCAAGGAAGTGCTTTATCAATATACCGTATTCAAGGGCAGGAAGTTGAATTCGCAGGCGGTTGTTGCCAATGCCTGGCATCACCGGAGTGATGCGTTTTCGTCCATAGGCACGGCGGCGGGTATAGCTGGCGCCATTCTTCTGGGTGACCATTGGCGGGTGCTGGACCCGGTGGCGGCGATTGTTGTCAGCTTCTTCATTATGAAGGTGGCCGTGCAGTTGTTGATACCCTGTGTGGATGAACTGTTGGAGAAATCATTGCCTGCCGAGGTAGAGGATGAGATAGTAAGGATAATTCTCTCTTTTCCCGGTATCAGCTCGCCGCATCACCTTCGTACGCGCCGCATCGGCAGTTATTGTGCCATCGAGGTGCATGTGCGTATGGATGGCAGCATCTCGCTGGAGGAAGCTCACGAGATGGCAACGGCGGTGGAGAACAAGTTGAAAAGGCAGTTCGGCAAAGGAACACTGGTCAGCATCCATGTGGAGCCGGTGAAGAAGAGCAACCGGGCGACAGAGTAATAAAGGAGCGTCAAGATGACGGACCGGATGAAAAGTAATTAGTAATTTGTAACTGAAGAAGTGGAATCGATTTTAATTACAGGAGCAAGCGGATTTATCGGAAGTTTCATCGTGGAGGAGGCGTTGAAGCGCAAGTTCGGTGTGTGGGCGGGTGTACGCTCGTCCAGCAGCCGCGAGTATCTGGGTGACCGCAAACTGCATTTCCTCGAATTGGATTTTGCGCACCCCAATGAACTGAGGGCGCAGCTTTCGGAACATAAAGGAACCTACAATAAGTTTGATTATATTGTCCATTGTGCCGGTGTAACGAAGTGTGTGGACAAGAACGAATTCGAGCTGGTGAATTACCTGCAGACCAAATGCTTCATCGATACGCTGAGGGAGCTGGACATGATTCCCAAGCAGTTTATCTTCATCAGTACGCTGAGTGTGTTCGGCCCGGTGCGCGAGAAGACCTACGACCCGATTATGGAGAGCGACACCCCTTCGCCCAATACCGCCTACGGACTCAGTAAACTGAAAACAGAACTTTATTTGCAGAGCGTTCCGGGTTTCCCCTACGTCATCTACCGGCCGACGGGTGTATACGGGCCGCGTGAGAAGGATTATTACCTCATGGCAAAGTCCATCCGGCAACATACGGACTTTTCCGTGGGCTTCCGCCGCCAGGACTTGACGTTTGTATATGTAAAGGACATCGTGCAGGCCGTCTTCCTCGGGATAGAGAAGCGGGTGTCACGCCGCGCCTATTTCCTGGCTGACGGGAAGGTGTACAGCAGCCGTGCTTTTTCCGACTTGATAAGGAAAGAACTGGGCAATCCGTTTGTTATTCGCCTGAGATGTCCGTTAATTGTATTGAAAGTCGTATCTTTGCTCGCTGAATTCTGGGCGAAGCGGCAGAACAAGACCAGTACGCTCAATTCGGACAAGTATAGAATAATGAAACAACGCAACTGGCAGTGCGACATCACACCGGCTGTCGAGGAACTGGGCTTCAGTCCTGAGTACGATCTGGAACGGGGTGTAAAGGAAACCATTGCCTGGTATAAGGATAAGGGATGGCTTTAGATTTATTTAGAAGGGTAGAAACCCGTAAGGGGCTTTTTGCGGTAGAGAAGGTTACGCTGATATACAATCTGCTGACTTCCATTCTCATTCTGTTTCTCTTTCAGGAAATGGACCATCCGGTGCAGATGCTTGCAGACCGTGCCGTCATTGCAGGCATGACCTTCCTGCTGATGTATCTTTATCGGCTGGCGCCCTGCAAGTTCTCCGCCTTTGTGCGCATAGCCATCCAGATGTCGCTGCTTTCTTATTGGTATCCCGACACCTTTGAGTTCAACCGGATATTTCCCAATCTCGACCACGTGTTCGCGTCGGTGGAGCAGTGGATGTTTGGTGGACAGCCTGCTGTATGGTTCTGTGAAAGGTTTCCGCAGATGTGGGTGAGCGAGCCGTTCAATATGGGATACTTCTTCTATTATCCGATGATTCTGCTGGTGGTGGTATGGTATTTCCTTTATCGTTTCGACCTTTTCGAGAAGGTTTCGTTCGTCATCGTCACCGCTTTCTTCATCTATTACCTTATTTATATCTTCGTCCCCGTTGCCGGGCCGCAGTTCTACTTCCCCGCCATTGGAAGCGACCATGTGGCGCAAGGTATCTTCCCGTCCATCGGTGACTATTTCCATCACCATCAGGAACTTCTTCCCGGTCCGGGCTATGAGCACGGCTTCTTCTACAATCTAGTGGAGAGTTCCCAGCAGGTGGGTGAGCGTCCCACGGCAGCTTTTCCCAGTTCGCACGTCGGAATGTCTACGGTACTGATGATTATGGCATGGCGTGGCAGCAAGCGTCTGTTTGCCTGCCTGTTTCCTTTCTATCTGCTGCTGTGCGGGGCCACGGTCTATATCCAGGCACATTACCTGATAGACTCTATCGTGGGTTTCGTATCGGCTTTCGGCATTTATATCCTGGCTACGCGGATGTTCAAGCGATGGTTTGCGCAGCCGATGTTTAAATGACCGTTTTTTATACAAATATATCTTGGTGGCGTCATGCTTGCGCAGCGTTTTCATTTCATCCGCTGAATGAAGCTGATTCAGTCACTGACTGAATGCCTTTCACTCACTGACTGAATGCCTTTCAGTCAGTGACTCATTCTACCCCCTTATGTAAGGTGTTCTGGGAGGGGTAGGAGCAAAAACGGTCAGCAAGTAGGATGGCGGTAAAAATGTGAGACAACCGTTTAAGGTAGTAATGGCTCTATTTCCTTGAAGATGCGGTACAGTTCCTCCTTCGTCTCTGCCCGCAGCATGGCTATTCGGGTATCGCGGAAGTTGGGAATCCCTTTGAAGAGTGGGCTTGCTGCCAGGTGGCGGCGTACGTGCAGTATGCCCCGTCGCTCGTCCAGCAGGTTGACGCTGTCTTCCACTTCCTGGCGGAGTACGTTCAGCCTCCATTCGGAACTCAGCGGAGGGAGTTCTTCGCCCGTCTCCAGATAATGCTTCACTTCCTTAAAGAACCACGGGCGGCCGAAGCTGGCACGGCCTATCATGATGGCGTCCACACCGTAGAGGTCGAAGCACTCTTTGGCCCGTTGGGGAGTGGTGATATCACCGTTGCCGATGATGGGAATGTGCATGCGTGGGTTCTTTTTCACCTCGCCGATAAGAGTCCAGTCTGCCTCACCGGTATACATCTGGGCGCGGGTACGGCCGTGAATGGTGAGGGCGGCAATGCCACAGTCTTGCAACTGCTCGGCAAGGCCGACGATGATTTTACTGTTGGCATCCCAGCCCAGGCGGGTCTTTACGGTGACGGGAATCTTCACGGCATCTACCACGGCACGGGTGATTTCCAGCATCAGCGGAATGTTCTGCAGCATGCCGGCACCGGCACCCTTGCCTGCCACGCGTTTCACGGGGCAGCCGAAGTTGATGTCCAGCGTGTCCGGACGTGCCTGCTCCACGATGCGGGCGGCCTCTACCATGGTGGCGGTGTCCCGTCCGTATATTTGTATGGCCACGGGCCGTTCTTCATCGCTGATGTTCAGCTTCTGCCGGGTCTTGCCTACGGAGCGTATCAAGGCATCGGCAGAAACGAACTCAGTATATACCATGTCTGCTCCGAAGTGCTTGCACATCAGGCGGAAAGCAGGATCGGTGACATCCTCCATCGGAGCTAAAAATATGGGACGTTCGCCCAGGTCTATGTGGCCTATTTTCATGAATCGATTGAACTAAATGATTATTTCACTGCAAAAATACGGAAAAAAGCCTACCTTTGTATCATTCATTTATTTAACTAATATGGAATTATGAAAAAAGGTTTGGTTTTAATTCTGATATGTGTAGCAATGTTGTTTGCTGCCGCGCCTTCGGCTTTGGCACAAGTGCCGAGTGATGAGTATAAGGCTACATTGGAAAAAATGCTGGAACTGTCCGGCGCTATGGCGTCGGCAAAGACTATGGTGCCGCAGATGGTTTCTATGTTGAAGCAACAGTCGTCGGCATCGGCTTCTTTCTGGGACGGTTTTCAGAAGAAATGGGAAGGAAAGTTTGGCAGCAGGCTGGCAGAACTTTATGCTCCCGTTTATCAGAAATACCTCACACTGGATGATTTGAAGAAAATCGTTGCTTTCTATGAATCGCCTGTCGGAAAGAAACTGGGTGCTTCTACTCCTGCCATGATGACTGAGGGTATGCAAATAGGGCAAAAGCTGGGAATGGAGATTGCCGCTGAACTTCAACAGGAATTGCAGGCACAGGGAAAATAAGTTACTAGCTACCAGCAGCTACGAGTGCCTTTCGGAACAGAGCCCGGCCACTTGTAGCCCGTAGCTCAAAATATATGATTTATGGATTTGAAAGATTTCGAAATCATGGCACCGGTAGGCTCACGCGAATCTCTCGCAGCAGCCATACAAGCGGGTGCCGACTCCATCTATTTCGGTATCGAGAACCTGAACATGCGTGCCCGTTCGGCCAATACCTTCACTATCGACGATCTGCGGGAAATAGCCCGGACGTGCGACGAGCATGGCATGAAAAGCTACCTCACCGTCAATACCATCATATACGACCATGACATCCCGCTGATGCATACTATCGTAGATGCGGCAAAGGCGGCAGGCATCTCGGCAGTCATTGCCGCCGATGTGGCGGTGATGAGCTATGCTCGCCGGATAGGGCAGGAGGTACACCTCAGCACACAGCTCAACATCAGCAATGTGGAAGCTCTCCGCTTCTATGCGCAGTTTGCCGATGTGGTGGTGCTGGCACGCGAACTGAATCTGGAGCAGGTGGCGGAAATCTACCGCCATATCCGTGAGGAGAATATCTGCGGCCCCGGCGGAGAGCAGATTCGTATAGAGATGTTCTGTCACGGTGCTCTTTGCATGGCGGTCAGCGGAAAGTGCTACCTATCGCTGCACGAAATGAATCACTCTGCCAACCGTGGTGCCTGCATGCAGGTATGCCGCCGCAGTTATACGGTGCGCGACAAGGAGACGGATGTGGAATTGGAAGTGGACAACCAATACATCATGTCGCCCAAAGACTTAAAAACTATCCACTTCATGAACAAGATGCTGGATGCGGGTGTTCGTGTATTCAAGATTGAAGGACGTGCCCGCGGTCCCGAGTATGTGCGTACGGTGGTGGAATGTTATAAAGAGGCCATCGGGGCTTATCTGGACGATACGTTTACCGATGAGAAAATTGCCCGATGGGACGAACGCCTGAAGACGGTCTTCAACCGCGGTTTCTGGGATGGCTACTACTTGGGACAACGCTTGGGCGAATGGACCAAGAACTACGGTTCTGCCGCTACGGAGCGTAAAATCTATGTGGGCAAGGGCATCCGATACTTCTCCAACATCGGTGTGGCGGAGTTCCTGGTAGAGGCGGCCGAAGTGAACGTAGGCGACAAACTGCTGATTACGGGTCCCACGACGGGTGCCGAATTCGTCACTCTGGACGAGGCGCGCGTTGATTTGAAACCCGTGCAGACCGTGAAGAAAGGAGAGCATTTCTCGATGAAATCGGTGAAAATACGTCCCAGTGACAAACTCTACAAGCTGGTTACCGTAGAAGAACTGAAGAAGTTCAAAGGATTGGATGTGGAGAAGCAACGCGGTTGACCTATAAGGAAATAATCGGAAAACCATGTATAAAAGGTGTATCATTTTAAGGCGAAAGTGTATCATTTTACGCTGATGAGACATTTTCGGGTTAAAATGATACAGCATGAAGAACATTATGGAGAAGTATATTTATGAATTGGCGATGAAGGTGCGCGACTATGAATGCGACCTGCAAGGCATCGTCAATAACGCCAATTACCAGCATTATCTGGAACATACGCGTCACGAGTTTCTTCTGTCTGCGGGTGCCAGCTTTGCTGCTTTGCACGAGCAGGGGGTAGACCCGGTGGTGGCACGCATCAGTATGGCTTTCAAGACACCTCTGAAAAGCGGTGACGAGTTTGTTTCCAGGCTTTATATGAAGAAGGAAGGCATCAAGTATGTCTTTTATCAGGACATTTTCCGTGCTTCCGACGGTAAGGTATGCCTCAAGGGGATAGTCGAAACCGTGTGTGTGGTCAATGGCCGCTTGAGCGACAGCGAACTGTTCGACCGCCTCTTTGCTCCTTATCTCAATCCGTGTGGGTCTGTGTAATCCGTGGTGAGATGAACAGTGACGAACGCATTTGCAGTATAGCCCTCACGCTTTGTCCCGGTATCGGACATATTGGGGCGAAACGTTTGATAGACGGGGTGGGGAGCGCTGTCGAAGTGTTCTTCCAGCGGGAGGAACTTCCCGAAATCATGCCCGGTGTGAATCCAGGAATAGTAGCGGCCCTTGACTGTCCTGCTGCCTTTCTGCGTGCCGAACGGGAGATGGAGTTCGTGGAGAAGAACCGCCTTTCCTGCCTGACGTTGAAGGATGGGGCTTATCCTTCCCGCTTGCGCGAATGTGAAGATGCACCGATTGTACTTTTCTTTAAAGGGAACACCGATTTCAATCGCCTGCATGTCATCAATATGGTAGGTACACGACGCGCTACCGACTACGGCAAGCAATTCTGTGCCGACTTCCTGCGCGATTTGGCCGTTCTTTGTCCCGATGTGCTGGTAGTAAGCGGGCTGGCCTATGGCATAGATATCCATGCCCATCGCGCTGCCTTGGCAAATCATCTTTCCACCGTTGCCGTTCTTGCTCACGGACTGGACCGCATCTATCCGTATGTCCACCGGAAAACAGCCATCGACATGCTGCCGCAAGGCGGTCTGCTGACCGAATTCCTTACCGGGACGAATCCGGACAAGCATAATTTCGTCAGCCGCAACCGTATTGTGGCAGGTATGAGTGATGCTACCATTGTTGTGGAGTCTGCCGCAAAGGGAGGTTCCCTTATCACTGCCGAACTGGCGGAAGGGTATCATCGCGACTGCTTTGCCGTTCCGGGCCGTATCACGGATGAATCCTCCATCGGTTGCAACCGGTTGATACGCGACAACAAGGCCGCCCTTATCCAGGATGCGGAAGAATTTGTGCGGATTATGGGCTGGGCTGTAGCGGAGCAGCCTGTCCGGATAGAAGGCATTCAGCGTAATCTCTTTCCGGAACTGACGGAAGAGGAGGAGCTTGTTGTGCGTATCCTTATGCGACAGGGAGACCTCCATATCAATGCGTTGGTGGTGGAAGCGGATATCCCCGTCAACCGGATGAGTGCCTTGCTTTTTGAACTGGAGATGAAGGGAGTGGTCAAGGCAATGGTGGGCGGGGTCTATCACTTGCTGGCTTGAGTGCGCAGCTCTTTTGCCTTATATGGACGGTTTCCCGTATCTCATATGGGCATCTTGGTGGTGGCGGCAGGCCGTTGGAAACAGCCTGCGGCAAATAGGATTATGGAAAGAAATGCGAGTACCGTTTTTTTCATCATGGGCTCGGAGAAACGTATGGGCATAAAAAAAGGAGTACCGCTGTACTCCAACCTTTGTTAACCTTAAATCTAATACTATGAAAAAAATCACGTCACAAATATAGGACTCTTTTTGTAGTCCTCCAAATTTCTGTATTCTCCTGCTACTTCTTTTGTATTTCTTTCACTGAATTTCACTGTTTCCGCACACGGATTGACTTTTTGAGAGAATATGAAGACTTACGTATGTCTATATGATATATGTCTATACGGCTCTTTTCATTTAAGGGCGATAACTCCTTCTAGCTCCCTTAAATGAAGCCTGTGTATATGTCTGGGAAGAAAATGGTTAAAAAAACTCCTCCGACGGTTTCCCGGCGGAGGAGTCTCTTGTGATATTAATCAAATATAGTGAAAGCTGGGTGATAAATCTGAGTTTGTTCAAGGGTTTATCCGAAGCACATCCTATATTATTTGCAGAAAGACCGTATTAGTCTTTCAGCTTCGCAATGATGAAGTCGCGGTTCAAGCGGGCGATGTTGCTGATGGAAACATTCTTCGGACATTCGGCCTCGCATGCACGGGTATTCGTACAGTTACCGAAACCAAGTTCGTCCATCTTGCTCAACATAGCCTTGGCACGGCGCAATGCTTCCGGTTTGCCCTGAGGCAGCAGGTTCAACTGGCTTACCTTGGCAGAAACGAACAACATGGCAGAACCGTTCTTGCAAGCAGCTACACATGCGCCGCAACCGATACAGCTGGCAGCATCCATTGCCTCGTCAGCGATGGGCTTCGGAATAAGGATGGCGTTGGCATCCTGGGGAGCGCCGGTACGTACACTGACATAGCCGCCTGCCTGCATAATCTTGTCGTATGCCGTACGGTCTACCATCAAGTCCTTGATAACCGGGAAACCGGCAGAACGCCACGGTTCAACAGTGATGGTATCACCATCGTTGAAGCGGCGCATATAAATCTGGCAAGTCGTAGCGCCGGTTGCAGGACCGTGGGGGTGTCCGTTGATGTAGAGCGAACACATACCGCAGATACCTTCGCGGCAGTCGTGGTCAAATACCACCGGTTCTTTACCTTCAGAAATCAGCTGTTCGTTCAGGATATCCAGCATTTCGAGGAATGAAGTATCGCCCGGAATATCTTTCATTTGGTATGTTTCAAAAGCGCCTTTTGCTTTCGGGCCCTTCTGGCGCCATACCTTGAGCGTAAATGATATATTTTTATCCATTTTCTTTAGTTCTTTAAATGTTCAACTTCCCGATTAGCTCTTGTAGTTACGAGTCTGTACCTTGATTGCTTCGTAAACCAGCGGCTCTTTCAGCAATACCGGTTCCTTTTCGTCAGAACCCTGGTATTCCCAGCAAGCCACGTAGAAGAAGTTTTCATCGTCACGCTTGGCCTCGCCTTCTTCAGTCTGGTATTCTTCACGGAAGTGACCGCCGCAGCTCTCGTTACGGTTCAGCGCATCGTAAGCGACCAGTTCGCCCATAGTGATGAAGTCGTACAGACGGATGGCCTTGTCGAGCTCTACATTCATGCCTTCCTTGTCGCCGGGGATGAACAGTTCTTTCTCGAATTCCTTGCGTACTTCTTTCAGTTTCTTCAGACCTTCCTTCAGGCCTTCAGCCGTACGTCCCATACCTACATATTCCCACATGATGTGGCCCAGTTCCTTGTGGATAGAGTCAACAGACTTCTTACCCTTGATGTTCATCATCCAGTCAATCTTGTCCTGAACGGCCTTTTCTGCGGCTGCAAATTCGGGCAGGTCGGTAGAGAAACGGGGAACTGTAATTTGGTCGGCCAGGTAGTTCTGGATAGTGTAAGGCAATACGAAGTAACCGTCGGCCAGACCTTGCATCAGCGCAGAAGCACCGAGTCGGTTTGCACCGTGGTCGGAGAAGTTGCATTCACCGATGGCAAACAGACCCTTGATGGAGGTCATCAGTTCGTAGTCGACCCAGATACCACCCATAGTGTAGTGGATAGCCGGATAAATCATCATCGGATTGTGTTCGGGGTTCACGTCGGTGATTTCTTCGTACATGTCGAAGAGGTTGCCGTAACGTTGACGAACCACGTCAACGCCCAGACGGTTGATGGCATCGCCGAAGTCGAGGAATACGGCAAGACCGGTATTGTTTACGCCATAACCCTTGTCGCAACGTTC
>ERZ777305.2004-NODE-2004-length-19551-cov-3.536213_pt1 | contig 19551 bp, 18 predicted proteins | sample MGYA00374965_ERZ777305 | MGnify/ENA primary metagenome ERZ777305 (study PRJEB29328, sample SAMD00013331) | mouse gut metagenome | study: EMG produced TPA metagenomics assembly of the Metagenome analysis of fecal microbiota from mouse which was promoted... | reverse complement strand
GCCCACGAGCGGCTGGCCATGGCCAGCACCACCAAGATAATGACCGCGCTGCTGACTTTGGAGGAGGCAGAGCGCTCCGGGGACCCGGTCATAGACATCACCGAGGAGATGGTGCGGGTAGAGGGCTCGTCTATGGGATTGCAGGCGGGTAACAGGCTGACCCTTACGAACCTTACCTCGGGTATGCTTTTGGCCTCTGGTAACGACGCGGCCAACGCGGCGGCGCTGTACCTTGGGGGAAGCCAGGAGGGCTTTGCGGAGCTTATGAACACTAGGGCCCGGGAGATAGGAATGACGGAGACCAACTTTGTCACGCCCTCGGGGCTGGACGATGAGGAGCACTATTCCACCGCCTATGATATGGCCCTCTTGGGCCGGGAGGCCATGGGGAATGAGGAGTTCGCAAGGATAGCGGGGAGCTCCACCTTGCAGGTGGAGTTTATGGAGCCTGAGCAGAAGGTGAGCTATACGAACCATAACAAGCTCCTGCGCATATATGACGGCTGCATAGGAATAAAGACCGGCTTCACCAAGAAGGCCGGACGCACTCTGGTGTCGGCGGCGAGAAGGGACGGCACCACGCTTATAGCCGTGACCCTGAACGCCCCGGACGACTGGGACGACCATATGGCAATGTTCGACTATGGCTTTGAGACCGTGAAGACCGTGCAGATGGGCGGGGAGGCCCTGCCGGAGACACTGCCTGTGGCGGGGTCGGATAAACAGGGGATAGGGCTGCGCATGGGCCAAAAGCTAAATATGACCCTGCCCATAGAGCAGGCCCAGGAGGTGGAGAGCCTTGTGCTCCTGCCGAAATTCCTGTACGCGCCGGTTCGGGCCGGGGAAAAGGTGGGCCGGGTGCAGTACCTGATGGGCGGCGAGGAGATATACAGCGTGCCCATTATCGCGGCGGAGGAGGCCGGGGCGCTGGTAATGCCGGAGCGCGGCTTCTGGGAGAAGGTCACAGACTTTTTTGATGAGATATTTAATTGACATAAGATCGGGAAGTTTTCATAATATTATGACGTGAAAAGGAGGGGAGAACTTTGGCACAGCTTGAAAGGGTGCAGAAGCTGCTGGCACAGGCGGGAATCTCTTCCCGCAGGAGGGCGGAGCAGCTTATTCGGGAGGGCCGGGTCACTGTGAACGGACGGCCCGTAAAGCTTGGGGACAGCGCAAGGTCCGGAAAGGACATTATCGCCGTGGACGGAGAGCGCATAGGCCCGGGTCCGGAAAAGAAGCTGTACCTGGCCCTGCACAAGCCCCGAGGCTTTGTCACCACCATGGAGGACGAGCGGGGGAGAAAGTGTGTGGCGGAGCTTGTAAAGGACGTGCCCGGGCGGGTATACCCCGTGGGGCGGCTGGACAAGGACTCGGAGGGTCTGCTGCTGATGACCAACGACGGCGGCTTTGCCAACGCAGTGGCCCACCCCAGTACCCACGTGGCAAAGACCTATAGGGTGACCCTGCGGCCGGGGATAAGTGAGGAGCAGCTTATAAAGCTCAGCACCGGCATAGAGTTGGACGGCCGCAGGACCGCCCCGGCAAAGGCCCGGGTGCTGGAGCAGCAGCCCGGCCGGGCGGTGGTGGAGATAGTGCTGTATGAGGGGCGCAACCGGGAGATACGCCGGATGTGCGAGTTCCTGGGGCTGGAGGTGGCAAGGCTGAAGCGCACCGCCGTCGGGCCGGTGCGGCTCTCCCTGCTGCCACAGGGGAAATACCGGGAGCTGACGAAGGAGGAGGTCTCCGGCCTGCTGGCCGAGTCCAGGCGGGGCAGTAGGAAATGAGGCCCCGGGCAAAGCTGGGACTGAAGGTTATCATGGCGGCAATTATATTCGTATGCCTTATACAGATGCCAACGCGGTATGAGGCGGATATATACAATATCTCCAGGGAGTATTTTGACCCGAAGGGCAATGCAGTTGACATAACACCAGAAACATCTGGGCTGCTCGTACCCGCGGAACGGCCCGGCATAGGGAGCGGCAGCCGGACGGAGGAGGAGCCGCTGCTGATCAACATAAATACTGCGGACATAGAGGAACTGGACCAGCTGCCGGGGATAGGCCCGGCGCTGGCCCAGCGTATTATTGACTATCGTGAGGCCTACGGCGGCTTCATAGCCCCGGAGGAGTTGGCGGAGGTTAAGGGCATCGGGGAGGCCGCCTATGAAGGGCTTGCGCCTTACGTTACTGTGGACTAGCCTATTCCCAGCAGACGGCAGGCGTTAGCTATCAGGAAGCACAATATAAGCCCGCATACAGTGGGTATTGCCACAGCGGCGGCTGTCCATTTCCAGCTTCCGCTCTCTTTTTTTATTGTCAGGCAGGTGGTGGAGCAGGGCCAGTGCATAAGGGAGAACACCATTACGCAAAGGGCCGTCACCCAGGTCCAGCCGTTGTCTATAAGCAGTGCCCGCAGGGCCGTGAGGTCCGAGAGCTCCACAAGACTTCCTTGGGACAGGTAGGCCATAATTATCAGGGGTATCACTATCTCGTTGGCTGGAAGCCCCAGGATAAAGGCCAGCAGTATCACCCCGTCCAGCCCGAACACCCGGGCGAAGGGGTCCAAAAAGCCGGCACAGTGGGCCAGCAGGGTATCGCCGCCTGCGTGAATATTTGCCAGCAGCCAGATAATAAGCCCCGCCGGGGCCGCCACCGACGCCGCCCGCCCCAGCACGAACAGGGTGCGGTCGAAGATGGAGCGGACTATCACCTTGCCCAGCTGGGGGCGGCGGTAAGGGGGCAGCTCCAGTGTGAAGGAGCTGGGCACACCCTTTAGAAGTGTGGCAGACAGGAATTTTGAGACGGCCAGGGTCATGAGCAGGCCCAGGGCTATGAGTCCCACCAGCATGGCCGAGGAGAGCACGGACGCCCCAAGGCCTCCGGCGGCGCCAACAAAGAACATGGTGATAAGTGAAATGAGCATGGGCAGACGGCCGTTACAGGGGACGAAATTGTTAGTGAGCATGGCGATAAGGCGCTCCCGGGGGGAGTCGATTATGCGGCAGCCCACCACCCCTGCCGCGTTGCAGCCGAAGCCCATGCAGGTGGTCAGCGCCTGCTTGCCGCAGGCCCCGCAGCTTTTAAAGCACCTGTCCAGGTTAAAGGCCACCCGGGGCAGATAGCCGAAGTCTTCTAAGAGGGTGAACAGCGGGAAGAAGATGGCCATTGGCGGCAGCATGACCGCCACCACCCATGAGAGGGTCCGGTACATACCGTCGCACACAAGGCCCGTGAGCCACTCCGGCGAGCCCAGGTATATGAAGCGGTCGCGGATACGGTCCCCCAGCCAGAACAGGCCCTCGCTGAGAAGGGCGGAGGGGTAGTTCGCCCCGGTGATGGTCAGCCAAAATATCCCCAGCAGCAGGAGGAGCATAATGGGAAAGCCTGTGAGGGGGCTTGTGAGTATGCGGTCCAGTTTCCTGTCCCGGGATACGGAGCGGTTTTGGGGCTCGAGGCTGACGGCGGCCTCCGATATCCACTGGGCCTGGTGGACGCGCATCTCCGGGTCAGTTTCCGGCAACTCCCTGGGAGGCTTTGGCTCATGACAGAGCTTTTCCACCTCGTCCATCAGTTCACTAAGGCCCTTGCCGTCCCGGGCTGAGGCCCCGACTACCGGCGTCCCCAGCAGTTCGCTGAGTTTAGCAAGGTCCACTCGGACCCCCTTGCGCTTTGCCTCGTCCAACAGGTTCACACAGACGATAAGGTTGGGGGTCAGTTCCAGCACCTGGAGCACCAGGTTCAGGTTGCGCTCAAGACAGGTGGCGTCGCAGACGGCCACGGTGCAGTCCGGGCTGCCGGAGAGGAGGAAGTCCCTGGCGGCCTCCTCCTCGGCGGAGTGGGCCTGTAGGGAGTAGCACCCCGGCAGGTCCACCAGGAGGTACCCCCGCTCTTTGTGCCGGCAGTAGCCCTGGGCGTTGGCGACGGTCTTGCCGGGCCAATTCCCCGTATGCTGATGCAAATTGGTAAGCGCATTAAAAATAGTGCTTTTGCCCACATTTGGGTTGCCGCAGAGGGCTATGACCCGGTCGGAATCCTCCCGCTTTTTTATCGCCAGCCCGCCCGGGACGGCGTTAGACTGCTCCATGGGGCACCGCCTGTTCCGTCGGCATAAAGGGGACAGCGTCGGCGGCAGGGTCCACGGTGACGGTATCGCTGTCGGACTTTCTTAGGGCTATGACGGCGCCACGGATAAGATAGGCCTTAGGGTCCCCCAGTGGGCTTTTCATAAGGCACCTGACAAGGGTGCCTTCAATAAGCCCCAGGTCCTGAAAGCGGCGGTACATGGGGCAGCCCGGAAGCAGGCCCCGCACTCTGGCGGACTGGCCGGGGGAGAGGCTTGAGAGGGTAGGTAACATATGTCAATCAGCTCCTGATTTCGTAGAATTAGTATGGCTCCTTACTACAATATTCAGAAGGTACAAACCTGTTACAGATGGGCTTGCTTTTGGGCGGGAAGTGTGGGATAACATGATGAAGGCCCATTTGCTGCTGCCACTGCACCTCGGAGCTTAAAAAAATAGGTATTGCAGGATAGCCCGGTTTGTGATAGTATATGTGCGGCGGCTTTTACAGCCGCCCATATCATGAAATCAGGGAAGGTCAAATAAATGAGAATCGTTATCGCCGGCGACGGCAAGGTGGGCTCGGCCCTTACGGTGCAGCTTGCAAAGGAGGGCCACGATGTGGTGGTCATTGACAACAACAAGCTGGTCCTGGAGGAGGCCCAGCAGTCCCTGGACATAAACGTGGTCCATGGCAACGGCGCCACCATCACCACCCAGAACCAGGCCAATGTGGGCGGCAGCGACCTGCTTATCGCCGCCACCTCCATGGACGAGACGAACCTTTTGTGCTGCATAACCGCCCACAAGCTGGGCTGCGCCCACACCATCGCCCGGGTCAGGAACCAGGAGTATTTCAGCCAGCTATACGACTGGAAGGAGGACCTGGGGCTCTCCATGATGATAAACCCGGAGCTTGCCACCGCCAGCGAGATATACCGCCTCTTGCAGTTCCCCTCGTTTTTGCGCCGGGACTCCTTTGCCAAGGGAAGGGTGGAGATAGTGGAGGTGGAGCTCTCGCCGGACAGCTTTTTGGACGGATGCAAGCTCATGGACTTTGACAAGAAGGTGAAGGTAAAGGTGCTGGTCTGCGCCGTACAGCGGGGCAGCGAGGTGTATATCCCCGACGGCAATTTCCAGCTGCAAAAGGGGGACAGGCTCCATGTGACCGCCTCCAGCTCCACCCTTGCGAAGCTCATACGCAATATGGGCGTTACCCAGCGGAAGATCAGGGACGTGATGATAATCGGCGGCAGCCGCATAGGCTTCTATCTGGCGGCGGAGCTTTTAAGGTCCGGGGTGGACGTGAAGCTTATCGAGAAGGACCCGGCCAGGTGCGTGGAGCTCTCGGAAAACCTTCCAAAGGCCACGATTATAAACGCCGACGGCTCTGACAGGAATATCCTTGACACCGAAGGTCTTGCTAAGACCGACGCCGTTGTGACTCTTACGGATTTCGACGAGGAGAACCTGATAATCTCCATGTACGCAAACTTCCTGGGCACCTATAAGGTGATAACCAAGATAAACCGCACCGAGTTCAACGAGGTGTTGGTGGACAAGGGCATTGACTGCGCCGTGAGCCCCAAGGACCTTTGCACCACGGACATCATGCGGTATGTCCGTGCCATGGGCAACCGCAGCGGCGGCACCGTGACCACCCTGCACCGCATCGTGGAGGACAAGGTGGACGCCCTGGAGTTCCAGGTGGGCCGGGGCACCCCACATTTGGGCCAGCCCCTCTATAAGCTTCGGCTGAAGCCCGGTACCCTTATCGCCTGCATAAACCGCCGCAGCCGTACCATAATCCCCAGCGGCGGCGACTGCATAGAGGCCGGGGACTCGGTGATAATCGTCTCCACCGCAGACAGGGCCATAAAGGATCTGCGGGACATCTTCCTGGACTAAAGGGGGCGCTTCTGTGAATTACCGGATGATTCTGCGGCTTATCTGCTATATCCTGAGGGTGGAGGCGGTCTGCCTGCTGCCAAGCCTGCTTATCTCCTTTTTTAGCGGGGAGACCGGGGCGGTGATAGGCACGGCGGCCACCATAGTCATATCAGCGCTTTTGAGCCTTACCTCCTTTCTGCTGCCTCCCAGGGACAAGCAGATAAGCGCCCGGGAGGGCTTTCTCAGTGTGGCCCTGTGCTGGGTGGTGGTGTCCCTCATAGGGGCCCTGCCCTTCTACATAAGCGGGGCGGTGCCAAGCTATATCGACTGCCTTTTCGAGACGGTCTCGGGCTTTACCACCACCGGGGCCAGCATACTCACAGACATAGAAGCCATGCCCATGGGGCTCTTATACTGGCGCAGCTTTACCCACTGGCTGGGGGGCATGGGTGTGCTGGTGTTCCTTTTGGCGGTGATACCCATGGGGAAGGGAAAGAACTCCCTTCTGCACGTGATGCGCGCCGAGAGTCCCGGACCTCAGGTGGACAAGCTGGTGCCGAAGCTTCAGGACAGCGCAAAGATACTCTATGCCATATATATCGGCCTGACACTGTTGCAGATAGTTCTGCTGCTTTTGGGCGGGATGCCCCTTTTCGACAGCGTCACCACCGCCTTCGGCACGGCGGGCACCGGCGGCTTTGGCATAAAAGCGGACAGCCTGATGGGCTACAGCCATTACCTACAGGGGGTCTGCACGGTGTTTATGGCCCTGTTCGGGGTGAACTTCAGCATTTTCTATCTGCTGCTTCTGCGGCAGTTTATGAAGGTTTTAAAGAACCAGGAGCTGCTTTTGTATCTGGGCATCATGCTCGGAAGCCTCCTGATAATCGCCTTTGATATTCTGCCACAATACGAGAATATTGGCGAGGCCCTGCACCAGGCGGCTTTTCAGGTTTCGTCCATCATGACCACCACGGGCTTCGCCACCGCCGACTTCAATCAGTGGCCCGCCCTCTCGAAGACCTTATTGGTGCTGCTGATGTTCGTGGGAGCCTGTGCCGGCTCCACCGGCGGGGGCATTAAAGTGGCGCGGGTGCTGCTTTTGATGAAAGCAGGGCGGCGCAACGTAAAGCGGATGCTCCGGCCCCGCTCCGTATCCCAGGTGCATATGGACGGCCAGACGGTGGGTGAAGAGGTGGTGCAGAACACCCACAGTTATCTGGCGCTGTATATGGCCATAATGGTGCTCTCCGTCTTTCTGATAGCCCTGGACGAGTTTTCCCTTGAGACAAACGCCACGGCGGTGATAGCGTGCCTGAATAATATCGGGCCGGGGCTTGACATGGTGGGGCCCATGGGGAGCTTTTCAGCCTTCTCCTGGCACAGCAAGCTGGTTCTCACCTTCGATATGCTGGCGGGAAGATTAGAGCTTTTCCCTATGATAATGCTGTTCGTACCCCTTGCCTGGAAACGCACCTGAGAATAAAAAACGCCCCGCCATGCGGCAGGGGCGTTTTTCTATTCGTCGATTTCCTCGTCCATGGCCGCCTGAAAGGCCTCGGCATAGTCCAGGACCCGTCGTATACGCGCCTTAGCGGTTTTTAAGTGCTTATAGACCGTGGATTTGCCGATGCCCAGTTTCCTGCCTATTTCCTCCATAGTCATGCGCTGCGTAAAGTACAGCTCGACGCACTCCCTCTGCCTAGGGGTGAGCTCCCGGCTTATGGCAACACTTAACGCCGCCCGCATGAGCTTACCGCTCCTCGGCCGCCGGGACCCGGCCTGCAGTTCCGGGATACTGTCCTCGGGGCTGGGGTCGAAGCTCATGGATTCCTCAAGACGAAGGGACTTATTCCTCATGCTCTGTCTCCCTTACTCCGACTTCTTCGCCCGGGAGAAATTTATTAGCAGGTCCGGGGAAGCGGAGATGCCCTGGCTTTTGGGGCTGCTGACGTAGTAGGTTTTGTCGCTGAACAGGGGATAGAAGACATAGTGCTTCTGCAAATATTCCTCCAGCTCCTGGTAAGCGGACAGCTCAAAGGTCAGGGAATGCAGCTGGCTGTCATACCCTGTGTCCCTGTATAGGGAGGGCGTGGAGCTGCTCTCAAAGGCCTTGAGCACTTGATAGGGGGTGGTGCCCCCGGCGCGCAGGGTATAGAGGGCCGCCTGGTATTCTCCGCTGGCAATGCGGGACTGGAAGGCGGCGTCGTCCAGGGGCTCGATATTATAGGCGCTGCCCAGGGCGTCGTTCCAGGACACCAGCAGGCCGTTGGCAATATTGATGGATTCCTCATCGTTTGGGCAGATTATGGTGATGTTGGGCATACGGCTGTCGCCGCTGAGGGTAAGCAGCGAGGGCAGGAGAGTCTCTGTTATGGTGTTGTCCTGCTGGGTGAACATGGGTATGCCGCCGGTGTAGTAGTCCCCGCCGTTCCAGTGCACGCAGTTGGGCATGATACCCAGGGCCTCCTGGCTGTTTTTGTCCATGCGCCGGTCCAGAAGGTTCTGGCGTTCTATGAGCTTTGTAAATATTTCACGTGCCTGGGGGTACTTCAATATGCCGGCGTCGGCATTGAACAGCAGGCCGGTCACCGCGTCGTCCAGAACCTGCACCCCGCAGCCGTTATTCGCGGCCTCCTCGGCGGCGGTTTCCGGGAGGGTGGTGATGTCTATCTTTCCCTCCATAAGCGAGGTGATAGGATCGGCGGTAATGGAATTGTCATAATCGATAAGGTAGGTCAGGCTCCCCGGCTGGACATTGTCCCGGGCCCGGTAGTTATCAGAGGGCACAAGGGTTATCTGTCGCTTGCCGGGGTCTGTGCTCCAGGAATATATGCTCTCAAAGGTAAAGGGACCGTTGGTTATAAGATACTCCGCCGAAAGGCCGTAGTGGCCGGAGCTTTCCTCGAAAAATTCCCTGTTGCAGGGCATATAGTGGGTGCCGGCGGTAAGAGCGGGAAAGTCCGGGTAGCTGCGCTCCAGGTTCACCACCAGGGTGTGCTCGTCCTGGGCCCATACCCCCAGGAATTCCTGGTCCGCTTCGCCGTTATATACGGCGCGGGCCCCCTGGATAACGAACAGGTCGTCCACCGAGGGGGTGGCCGTCTCCGGGCGCAGGGCCCGTTGTATGGCAAAGAGGAAGTCGTCGGCGGTAACCGGCGCGCCATTGCTCCACTTGGCGTCGCCGTACAGGTGGAAGGTGAACTGGGTGCTGTCCTCGTTCACGTCCCACTTGCGGGCCGCGCCGGGGACCACCTCCCCCTGATCGTCGATGCCGCATAGTCCCTGGAAGATGGAGCCGATGACTTGGAAGGAGGACTGGCGGGAGGCGGTCTGGGGGTCCAGCGTGTCCACGTTCTGGGGCAGCGCGTATGTGAACTCCATGCCGGACTGGTAGCCGCCGGAGCAGGCGGAGAGACCGGCGAGGAGTAATATGCTAAATAATATGCAGAGGAGGCGGTTCATGTGTGAGCTCCTTTTGTATAGATTAGGGTATACCGTTTGCATTTTATAGTATACACATTCTTATCGAATTTATAATTCCGTAAAGGAATTATTATCTCCAAAACAAAAGACCCTCCGCATTTACGGAGGGTCCCATATTGCGAAATTTTACACGTTAGCCTTCAGCCAAGCCACGTCCTCCTTCAGGCAATCGATACGGCTCTTGCCATCATAGCTGGCCTCGCGCTCCACAACGTAGATAACTCCGTCGCGCTGAGCGTCGGCGGCCGCCTTAACGGCCCTCCAGTCCACTATGCCGCTGCCGGTGGGGACGTTGAGCTTGTCCCGCTCCTGCATCATCTTGATGAACTCAGGGGGGAAGATGGGCTTGCCGTCCTCGTCCAGCTCGAACTTGGGCCACTCTGGCGGATTCTTCCGGGAACTGGCCTTGTCCGGGCCAATGACCGCGCCGTTCTCCTTGATGTGGATGGCGGCGATACGCCCGGCGTGCTGCTTGATGTACTCCACCGGGTCAATGCCCGCAGCGGAGGCCCAGCCGCAGTCTATCTCAAAGGCCACGGTCTCGGGGTCGGTGTTCTCAATGACCCAGTCGTAGAGGTACTTGTCCTGGTCCTTGTTGAACTCCTGGGTGTGGTTGTGGTAGCCAATGGTAATGCCGTATTTCTTGGCTTCATTGCCCCACTTGTTGAGCTCGGAGGCCACCTCCTTGGCCTCCTCCGCGTCGCAGAAGGAGGTCATGGGGCAGGCAACGAACTTCACGCCCAGCTCCGCCAGATAGGGGAGATGCTCGCCCATCATCTCAAAGGGAACATGGGCAGAGACAGCCTTTATGCCGACCTCACTGAGAGCTTTCTTGATGTCCTCAACGGGCACGTCCTTATAGTCCTGGGCAAACTCCACCCCGGAATAACCCATCTCGGCCGCGCATTTGATCTTCTCAACGGCGGAGAGGTTGCAGTCATGTCCGAAGGAGTAGAGCTGTAAATTGATATTTTCCATTACGATTTACCTCGCGCCCGGCTTAAAACTTGATGGCCTGGCCGGTCCTGGAGGACTGGTAGATGGCGTCGAGGATCTTGGTCACCACGAAAGCCTGGTCGGCGGTGACGAACAGCTCGCCCTCGCCGCGCAGGGCCTTGACCCAGATGTCATGCTCCTTGGAAAGGGGAGCGGGGCCCTGGCTGAAGCCGGGGATATAGCCGCGGATCTTCTCGCCGACCCAGGAGATGGTCTGCTCGTTGGCGACGATATGGTTCAGGCGCACGCGGCCCTCCAGGGTGTCAAGACCGCCCTTGGTGCCGCAGAGCAGGGTATGGGCCTGGTTGTCGCAGCCGGCCTTCTCGGCCATGTTCATGGCCCAGGAGGCGCGCAGGTTGATGACGGCGCCGTTCTTCATCTTGATCTGACCCACAGCGGAGTCCTCAACGTCATAAGTCTCGTTGTTCCAGTGGTCGGGCTCACCCATCCAGTTGTTCTGGCCCTGTACATCGGGAGTGAGCAGACGGCCCAGCTTCTCGAAGGAGGTGCCTACCACGTAATCAACATCGTAGTTGTTCATCAGGAACAGGGTGTTGTCCAGAGCATGGGTGCCGATGTCGATCAGGGGTCCGCCGCCCTGCTTGGACTTGTCGGTAAACACGCCCCAGGTGGGCACGCCGCGGCGGCGCAGATAGGTGGCCTCGGCGTAGTAAATGTCGCCCAGCCAGCCGTCGGCAACCACCTTGCGGGCAACGGCGTTCTCATGGAAGTGGCGGTACTGATAGCCGATGGTCAGCATCTTGCCGGTGCGGTCACGGGCGTCCAGCATCTTCTGGGCATCCTCGGGAGTGGCCGCCATGGGCTTCTCGCAGAGAACGTGTTTGCCAGCCTCGAGAGCGGCAACAGTGATCTCGCAGTGGGCGATGTTGGGGGTCAGCACGTGCACGGCGTCGATGGTGGGGTCAGCCAGCAGCTCGTGATAGTCGGTATAGACCTTGGCGTCGGGGGTGCCGTACTCTTTGGCAGCCTTCTCGGCGCGCTCGGGGATCAGGTCGCAGAAGGCGCACAGATCAACGTACTCGGTCTGCTGGGACATACCGGGCAGGTGCTTCTGGTTGGCGATGCCGCCGCACCCGATGAAGCCTATCTTTAATTTAGCCATGGGAATCATCCTCCTATTATTATATGCTGTGTATTCCCCGCAGACGGGAAATACACGACACATTGATTACAAGCCTATTGTAATACATATGGGAAAAAAAGGCAAGAGGTATTTGGAGCTTTTCATAAAAATTTTTTGTTCCAGGCTCGGACTTATAGTTACGGTAAACTACATCAGTATTGCCTGCCCCAGTAGAGCATATGCTTTGCCGGTTTCCCGCAGCAGGCGCACACGTCGGAGATATGCTCCTCCTCAAAGGGTATGCAGCGGGACTTGACGCCTCCAGTTTCCTCCTTGAGCTTGTCCTCGCAGGCGCTGTCCCCGCACCACATGGCCTTGATAAAGCCGGGCTTGTTTTTGGCTATGTCCAGGAATTCCTCGTGGTCATGGGCGACGTGGGTCTTCTGGTCCATGTTCTCCTGGGCCTTGTGGAGCATACTGTCGTGTATCACGTCAAGCACAGCCGTAATGGTGTTTTCCAGGTCCTCAAGGGGCGCGGGCCACTTGTCGCCGTTGTCACGGCGGGCAAGCATACACTGGCCGTTTTCAATATCCTTGGGGCCTATCTCTATGCGCAGGGGCACCCCCTGCATCTCGTGCTGGGCGAACTTCCAGCCGGGGGAGTTGTCGCTGTCGTCCAGCTTTACCCGGAACTTCTCGCTGAGCCTGTCCCGCAGTTCTGCCGCTTTTTCAAGGACCCCGGGCTTATGCTGGGCGATGGGCACTATCACCACCTGGACGGGGGCGATCCTCGGGGGCAGCACCAGACCGTTGTCGTCGCCGTGGACCATTATCACTGCGCCCACCAGGCGGGTGCTCATGCCCCAGGAGGTCTGGAAGGGGGTGTGAAGCTGATTGTCCCGGCCGGTGAAGGTGATGCCGAAGGCCTTTGCAAAGCCGTCGCCGAAGTAGTGGGAGGTGCCGCCCTGCAATGCCACGCCGTTATGCATCATGGGCTCCAGGGTATAGGTGGCCTCGGCCCCGGCGAACTTCTCCTTCTCGGTTTTTTTGCCCACTACGGGCGGTATTGCCAAAGCGTCGCGGTAGACCTCCTCATATACCCTCAGCATTTTAAGGGTGAACTCCTGGGCTTCTTCGGCGGTCTCGTGCAGGGTGTGGCCCTCCTGCCACAAAAACTCCATGCCGCGCAGGAAGGGCCGGGTGGTCTTCTCCCAGCGGAGCACAGAGCACCACTGGTTATAGAGCTTGGGCAGGTCGCGGTATGAGTGTATCTTCTTCTGATAGTGCTCGCAGAACAGCACCTCGCTGGTGGGGCGGATATAGAGCTTCTCACTGAGCTCCTCGCCGCCCCCCTGGGTCACCACCGCGCACTCGGGGGCGAAGCCGTCGATATGGTCCTTCTCCTTCTGCAAAAGCCCCTCGGGGATGAGGAGGGGCATACAGACATTCTGCACCCCCAGCTTTTTAAAGCGCGTGTCCATCTCCCACTGGATATTTTCCCAGATGGCGTAGCCATAGGGCTCGTATACCATGCAGCCCTTCACGCTGGAATAGTCGGCCAGCTCCGCCTTTTTCACAACGTCCGTGTACCACTGGGCGAAGTCTACGTCCATGGAGGTGATATCCTCCACCCTCTTTTTCTGTTGTGCCATTTTTTACCGTCCTCTCTTTTTTGCGCTTTTGCACCTATTATAGCGGCAAAGTTCGTGTTTTGCAAGGAAAATAAGAAAAAAGCCCCTGGGGTCAGGGGACTTACCCAGCTATTTTGAGAACCCCAGCTCGTTGCCATCGGGGCGTCCACCTCAAAGTTTGTCCTGCCACCGTGATTAAATGCCGCCCTGCTCCGCCTGGCCGATGGAAAATGTGGCCCCGGTTCCTTTGGGGTCGAATAATTGGGGTTTTCTGGTAAAACCACATAAAATAATAGCCCGGACGGCCCGTCCAGGCATTTTTTGAGTAAGGGAAAAGTAAGGTCAATCCTGAGAGTGGCTCTCGATGTACTCCACCAGTGCGCCGACGGTCTTGATGTTCTCGACCTCCTCGTCGGGGATCTCCACCTCAAAGTCGTCCTCGATGGTCATCAGCAGGTCCACCACGTCCAGGGAGTCCGCGCCCAGGTCGTCCTCCAACAGGGTGTCCACGGTTATCTCCTTCTCCTCCACGCTGAACTGCTCACTGAGTATGGCCTTGATTTTTTCCAGTACCATTTTGTTGCCTCCTATTATTTTTGTCTTGAGCGTCCCGATAAAAGGGGTTTCCCCGATGCCGGGGTAGACAGACCGGCCGGGGTGTGGTATAATCTCTCTCGGACGGTAAGTCTCTCGTCCCTATCATTGTATTAACTGAAACGTGCTTTGTCAACTATGAATTTGAAAAAATTTCGCATAAATACCTAAAAAAGGGGAGGTTTTCCTATGAAGACCCAGAAAGCGGCGGTTATCGGGCACCCAATAGGCCATACGATGTCTCCGTTTATCCAGGAAAGGCTCTTTGGGCTATCGGGCATACCCATGGAGTATCAGGTCATCGATGTGCCGAATCTTGCCGACGCGCTGCCTAAGCTTCGCGAGCTTGACTGCTTTAACATCACAATTCCCCATAAGACCGGCATTATACCCTATCTTGAGGATATGTGTGAGAGCGCCAGACTCTGCGGCTCGGTGAACACGGTGAAGGTCACTGACGGCAGGCTCTACGGCTATACCACCGACGGCGCGGGCGCGGCGGTGTCCCTTGCCGTACACGGCCTTGATTTTTGCAGGAGGGTCCTTATCCTGGGCAACGGCGGCGCGGCCCGTGCCATAGCCTTCCAGGCGGCGGTGAACCGGCCGGACTTTGATATCAGCATAGCCCACCGGGAGGGCTCCTGCGACAAGGCCATGGCCCTCGCAGGGGAGCTGGCGGACTTTGCAAGGGCCCGGGGGGATAAGAAATTCCGCATAACCGTCATGAGCTATAGGGAACTGGAGGACGAGCCCGGCAAGGAATACGGCTTGCTGGTGAACACCACCAGCGTGGGTATGTACCCGGAGGTGAAGGCCTGCCCGGTGAGCGGGAGGGTGGTGGAGCGCTGTGAGGCGGTGTTCGACGCGGTGTTCAATCCGGGGGAGACGGAGCTTTTAAAGCTTGCAAAGGAGCTTCGCAAAAAGACCGTGCCGGGGATGGGTATGCTGGTCTGTCAGGCGGCGTATTCACACAAAATATGGTACGGCACTGAATTTAGGAATGAGGATATACTACAGCTTATAGAGGAGGCCAAGGAGGAGCTGGCTGTAAGGTTCGGGGGGGGAACATGAAGGGGAACATAATTCTCTGCGGCTTCATGGGCTGTGGCAAGAGCAGCGTGGGAAGAAGGGCCGCAGTGCTTTGCGGCCGTGAGCTCTGCGACCTGGACAGGTATATTGAGGAGAAGGCCGGTATGACCGTCAGCGAGATTTTCGCCCGGTACGGCGAGGAGGGCTTTCGCAGGCTTGAGCGGCAGGCTGTCCGGGAGGTGGCCGGGACCCCGGGGCTGATAATCGCCAGCGGCGGCGGCACTGTGCTCAGCGGAGATAATGTGGAGGCCTTTCATAATGAGCGCGGGCTGATAGTCCTCCTGGACGCGCCTTTGGCCGCCCTACAGGAGCGGCTGAAGAACGATAAGCGCAGGCCCCTCTTACAGGTGCCCGACAGGCGCAGGGTGATAAACGAACTCTATGAGAGACGCATACCCCTGTATCGGGCGGCCGCTGATGTGGCAGTAGACGCGGGAGCGCCGCCCTTGACGGTGGCGCGGCGAGTTGCCAAATTAGAAAAAAGCCTTGACAACCCAAGCGATATGCGCTAAAATAACCAAAGACCAAAGATATAGGAGCCGGGCCGCATGATACTCTCATACGCGAAACGATTTTACTACTTTTTCAGCCTGCGATTTACCGCGCGGGCTTTTTCCGCGTGGAGATTTACATACGGCTGCGCTGCCTCTTAACGCCCAGAAAAAGCGGCGGGGGAGGATAGGTTTTACGCGGGGATACCCGCTGTGCGGAGCCGGACAGTTCCTTTTAGGAACTGGGGCTCCTTTTTCTTTTGCAAAATTACATGAAGGGAAGTAGAAAGACATGATCATCGTACTGAAAGCAAACCAGCCAAAGGAGAAGGTGGACAGCTTCATAAAAAAGCTCACCGGCTCCTACGACGTGCAGGTGAACACCTGGGTGGGCGCCCACAGCACCGTGCTGGGCCTGTTGGGAGACACCACTGCCGTGGACGAGGAGTATATAGCGGCACAGGAGGTTGTGGACAGCGTGCGCCGGGTCCAGGAGCCCTATAAAAAGGCCAACCGCAAGTTCCACCCCGAGGACACCGTCATAACCCTCCCCGGCGGACAGAAGATAGGCGGGGGCACCCTGGCGCTTATCGCCGGGCCCTGTTCGGTGGAGAGCGAGGAGCAGATATGCCTGGTGGCAGAGAGCGTGAAGAAATCCGGCGCGTCCTTCCTGCGGGGGGGAGCCTTTAAGCCCCGCACCTCCCCCTACGCCTTCCAGGGCATGAAGGCAGAGGGCCTGGAGCTGCTGTCAAAGGCCAAAGAGAGGACCGGCCTGCCCATAGTTACGGAGATAATGAGCGCGGAGCACCTGCCCCTTTTCGACGATGTGGACGTCATCCAGGTGGGAGCCCGGAATATGCAGAACTTCGAGCTCCTGAAGCGCCTTGGAAAGCTGGATAAGCCCATTCTGCTAAAGCGCGGCCTTGCGAACACCATCGAGGAGCTCTTAATGAGCGCGGAGTACATCATGGCCGAGGGCAACGAGCAGGTCCTCCTCTGCGAGCGGGGGATACGCACCTATGAGACCATGACCCGCAACACCCTGGACATCTCAGCGGTGCCGGTGATAAAGCGCCTGTCCCATCTGCCGGTGATTGTGGACCCCAGTCATGCCAGCGGTATAAACTGGCTCATAGAGCCCCTTGCCATAGCCGCTGCCGCCGTGGGGGCGGACGGCCTTATCATCGAGGTGCATAACGACCCCAGCCACGCCCTCTGCGACGGGGCCCAGTCCATCACCCCCGACCAGTTCGACAGCCTTGCGAAGAAGGTCAACACGGTCTTCGGCACGGTGCACTCCCTATGAAGGATAACGGGGCCATGAAGATAATCATAGTGGGCCTGGGGCTTATCGGCGGCTCTATCGCAAAGGCCTTAAAGCAGAACACTCCTCATCAGGTGCTGGGCATGGATACAGATGAGGGTTCTCTTCTGGACGCGTGCTCCTGCGGTGCCATTGACGGTAAGGCGGGGATAGAGGACCTAAAAAATGCGGATATGGTGTACCTGTGCGTGTACCCGGGCGCGGCCCTGGACTTCACCCGGGAGCATGGGCCGGACCTTCGGGAGGGCTGTGTGCTTACGGACACCTGCGGCATAAAGTCGGCGGTCTGCGCGGGCATGGAGGAGCTGCGGAATACCGGCAGGTACGTCTTTGTAGCCGGACACCCCATGGCCGGGAAGGAGCGCAGCGGCTTTGCCGCCTCGGACCCCAGCATATTCGTGGGGGCCTCGTACCTCCTCGTGCCTGGGGACGCGCCGGGGTGGGCGGTGGAACTGGTGGAGGAGATGGCACTTTGTATGGGCTTTGGGCGGACAGTGCGCACGGACCCAAAGCACCACGACCAGATGATAGCCTTTACCTCCCAGGTGCCCCACGCTCTGGCCTGCGCCTATGTGCTGAGCCCCCGCTGCCCGGAGCATAAGGGCTTCTCGGCGGGGAGCTATCGGGACGTGTCCAGGGTGGCGAACATAAACGACGAGCTTTGGAGCAGGCTGTTCCTGGACAATAAGGACGCTCTTACCGAGGAACTGGAGGAGCTTATGGGCAACCTTAAAGCCATAAGGGACGCTGTGTCGAAGGGCGACGAGCGGGAACTTCGGAAGCTTCTTAAACGAGCCGGGGACATCAAGCGGCGGGTCGGATAACACAGAGAGGAGACAGGCTTATGAATATAGAAGTCAGGACGGACAGGCCCTATACCGTCACAGTGGAGCGGGGGGCCCTGGACAGGGCGGGGGAGCTGCTGCGCCCCTTAAAGAAGCCCGGGACCCGGGTGATGCTTATAAGCGACAGCAATGTTATGCCCCTTTACGGTAGGCGGCTGCGGGAGTCTCTGGAGGGCGTGGGTTTCCCGGTGAGCGAATTTATCTTCCCGGCGGGTGAGGAGCATAAGCAGATTGACACGGTCTGTGATATGTACAGGGCCCTTTCAGAGGGCGGCTTTACCCGCACGGACCTTATTGTAACTCTGGGCGGCGGGGTCACCGGGGACATGGGCGGCTTTGCGGCGGCGACCTTCCTCAGAGGGATGGACTTTGCCCAGGTCCCCACCACCGTGGTGTCCCAGGCGGACGCAAGCGTTGGCGGCAAAACCGGGGTGGACCTGCCCTTTGGCAAGAACCTGGTGGGGGCCTTCCATCAGCCCATAGCCGTCATAAGCGACCCGGACGCCCTCTCCACGCTGCCAAAGCACTACTTTAACGACGGTCTGGGCGAGGTGATAAAGCACGGAGCTATAGCAGATAAGGAGCTGTTCGAGGCCCTTGAGAGAGGCGGCGCGCAAGAGCAAAGCATTGCTCTGGAGGATTTGGAGCAGGTGATGGGCCGCTCTGTCTCCATCAAGCGGGACTTTGTGGAGGCCGACACTAAAGATACCGGACGCAGGATGATACTGAACTTCGGCCATACCTGCGGCCACGCCCTGGAGAAGCTTCACGGCTTTCGGGACATCTCCCACGGCGAGGCGGTGGGTATCGGCATGGTGCTGGCCTGCAAGGCCGGCGAGAGGCTAGGGGTGACGGAGACCGGGACCGGGGAGCGTATAGCCGGGGCGCTCAAAAAGTACGGTATGCCCACAGAGCCCGGCTTTGCCATGGAGGAGATAGTGGCGGCCACGGCGCTGGACAAGAAAAGCGACGGAGATACGGTACGCTTTATACTCCTTCCAAGGATAGGCGAGAGCCTTATCCGGCCCATGACACGTAAGGAGCTTTTGGAGGCTCTGTCATAATGGACAGGATATTGGTGGTGGACGACGACCTGCACATCGGGAACCTTTTAGAGGAGATACTCACCAGGGAGGGGTACCAGGTCTTTCGGGCCTACTCCGGGACGGAGGGGCTGCTGCTGGTGGACCAGACTCAGCCGGACCTGGTGCTTCTGGACCTTATGCTGCCGGGGCTGTCAGGGGAGGAGCTGCTCCCAAGGCTTGATGGTGTGCCGGTTATAGTGCTCAGCGCCAAGGCCGGGGTGGACAGCAAGGTGGATATGCTCCTGGGGGGCGCGGCGGACTATGTGACGAAGCCCTTTGACACAAAGGAGCTGCTGGCAAGGATAGCTGTACAGCTTCGTGACGGAGCCCGACGGGAGCATGACAGGCTGAACTATGGTAAGCTCAGTCTGCACACGCAAATGCACTGCGCCTACTATGACGGCGAAGAGATAAGGCTGACCCCCACGGAGTACGCTATCTTACGGCAGCTCATGCGCAACCCCACAGGGGTTGTGACGAAGTCCCAGCTTTTGGAGCGCATATCCCTTGATACGCCTGACTGCACGGAGAGCTCGCTGAAAACCCACGTCAGCAATCTCAGGAAGAAGCTGAGGACCGCCACCGGGCGGGAGTATATAGAGTCGGTCTGGGGGATAGGCTTTAAGCTTACAGGGAAAGATGAAATCTTAACCAAATCTTAACTCTTTTCTTAACCGCTTTCTTAACCTTTTGGTACTATAATAATCCCATCACCAAAAGGAGGTAACCCTATGGAATACGTACTTCAAACCAGCGCCCTGGGCAAGTCATACCGCGGGTTCAAGGCTCTGGACAACTTTAACATCTCGGTGCCCAAAGGGGCCATATACGGCATCGTGGGCAAAAACGGCGCGGGCAAGACCACGCTTCTGCGGCTTATCTGCGGGCTGCAAATGCCCACCTACGGCACCTACAGCCTCTACGGCATAAACGACGGCAGCCCGGAGATAGTCAAGGCCCGCCGCAGAAT
>ERZ777305.2002-NODE-2002-length-19569-cov-8.328636_pt1 | contig 19569 bp, 20 predicted proteins | sample MGYA00374965_ERZ777305 | MGnify/ENA primary metagenome ERZ777305 (study PRJEB29328, sample SAMD00013331) | mouse gut metagenome | study: EMG produced TPA metagenomics assembly of the Metagenome analysis of fecal microbiota from mouse which was promoted... | reverse complement strand
AGACAGCCAGCGCCTACAATGCGGACAAATGGGCGGACGGGAATATCCCGCTCCATTATGTGGTGCAGTGTTACCATTACATGGCGGTGACTGGGAAAAGGGCGTGGTATATTGCGGCGGTCATCTTAGGCAGGGAATTTACCTACCGCAGACTGGAATGGGATGATGATTTAATTGAGCGACTCATATCCATAGAAGAGGATTTCTGGAATGACCATGTGGTGAAAGGTATCATACCGCCGCCAGACGGGAGCAGAGCCTGTGACGAGGTACTGGAACAGTATTTCCATACCGCAAGGAAAGCGAGCGCCATTGAACTTATCGGGTTTGATGAAAAGCTACGGAGACGTGAGGAAATCCTTGGATTTATCTCCGAATTGCAGGAGGAACAGAAGCAGATCGAACAGGAAGTGAAGCTGTTCATGCAGGATAATGAACTGGCGAGCAGTGAGAGTTTCCGTGTTTCATGGAAGAATATTGATTCCAAAAAGCTCGATACGAAGCGCATTAGAGAGGAACGCCCTGAGCTTTATTCCGATTACGGTAAAGTATCCCATTCCAGACGGTTTGAAGTGAAGGTGGCATAGGAGGGGTGTTATGGACGAAAAGGAACTGCGGGAACTGTTACAGCAGAGGATCCATTTGGAACTTATGTGCTTTAAAGATTCCATGCTCCAACAAAGAAAAGAGGACATTTTCAAGGCTTCTTATAGGATCGAAATTTATGTGAATCTGTACGAAATTCTGCTAGTACATACAGAAAAGTTACAGGAGGATATGATAAGAGAACTTTTGGGGCTGGGTTTTTGCATACTGGACTCTTTGTATCAGGAGTGGCTGGACAGGGAGGACAACTTTTATGAGGAACTGAGGGAGTATGCGTGTTACGAACTGGAAGCGTTACCGAGAAAAGTAGAACCGTATGCGGACGAGGAGGGAAAAGATGGAACAGAATCTGATCAGGCTGCTTAAAGCGGATGAGATCGAGTGCAGGGTAGCTGTTATCAAAGAAAACGGGTTAAGCCTGTTGCTATATAAGGACGCGAGGGTTGACCAACGTATCCTTGACGAGACCTTCGGACCTTTTGGGTGGAAACGGAGCCACCAGAGCATAGAGGGGAATCTTTACTGCACAGTGGAGATTCTTGATAAGGAAACCGGAGAATGGGTAGCGAAACAGGACGTGGGCACCATGAGTTATTCGGAGAAAGAGAAGGGGCAGGCTTCCGACAGCTTCAAGCGGGCGTGCTTCAACTGGGGTATCGGCAGGGAACTCTATACTGCGCCTTTTATCTGGATTCCGGCAGGAAAGGCTGCGATTCAGAGTAAGGAGAACCGATTTTTCTGTAATGACCGTTTTTCCGTATTTTCCATCCAATACAATGATGACCGGGAGATCAGCGCCCTTGTGATCGTGAATGAAGGAGGACAGCTTGTCTACGAGTTGAAAGAAAAAGGTAAAGGTACTGCGGTTGCCCGGAAAGGGACTGTCGGAACAGATGGGAATAAAGTGAAAACAGCGAAAAAGCCAGTGCAGAAGAATACGGCGGGGAAAGCGCAGAAAGATTCCACTTCCATATCTAAAGAGCAGATGGAGTCCCTGCAGGCGGAACTTGACAGGACAGGTGTATCTATGGAGACAGTGCAGAACCGTTATCAGATACAGGAGCCGGGTGCGATGAGCGCGGAACTTTATGGCAGGGTGATGTCCGCACTGAAACGGACGAAGTCAACGGAGGCAGCATAAGCTGAGATGACTGGAAAAAAGTGTGGACAGAATGGAGGGTGGATGACATATGATGAGTTTTGAGGAATTTACAGAGGATATATTAAAAGAGATCCGTTTGAAGATGGGAGACGCATTTCAGATCGGGAAACGTGATGTGATCAAAAACAATGATGTGAAACAGACAGGGATCGAGGTCATAAAAGAAGAAGCAAATATCGGACCGTGTGTATATCTGGATGAGCTTTACAGGAAATATGAATCTGATGGGATGAGGTTTGATGAGATCGTGGATAAGGTACACAGGCTGATCCTGAAACATGAGGAGGATACACCGGATGTTGATCTGGCGGGATTCCGAAGCTGGGAAACCGTATGTGAGAACATTTTTCCGAAACTTGTTAATGCGGAGCAAAGTAAGGAACTGCTTGCAAAGATACCACACAGGAACTTTATGGATCTGGCGGTGGTCTACTATGCCGTGGCAAGAGACCATGAACAGAAGGATATCGGGACGATTCTTATCTATAACGGGCATATGGAGATATGGGGGCAGGAAGAGGAAAATCTCTACCGGACGGCTATGATGAACATGTGTGTTGACGGTGAAGCGGATTTTACCGATATCAGGACCATTGTAGAACGCATGACGGGCATTAGTTTCCCGGATAATGATTCACAGGATACGGATATGTATGTCCTAACAAACAGCCGCAGATGCTTTGGGGCGGCTGAGATCCTTGATAAGAGGACCTTGCGGATGGTTGCAGATCAGGTTGGTGACAGATTTATTGTACTTCCCAGTTCCGTACATGAAACGCTCGTGATGCCGTCGAAGGATGAATCAGAGTATGAGGAATTGGCTCATATGGTGCGGATGGTCAATGATACGCAGGTAGAAGCAGAAGAACGTTTGTCGGATCATGTGTATGTGTACAGCAGAGATGAGGAGACGCTGCAGATCGTTGCCTGATGTCGGTACTTGCAATGTTGATGTAAAGAGCAGGAGTCTTATCAGTGATAGGATGACCTGCTCTTTTATGTCTGTTTTTAGCGGATTACAGAGAAGTGTATGAAGATATTGGCGAATATGAAGGCTTCATAAACGAACGTTTTTGGGATGAATTCTTAATCTGAAAAAATGCTATGAAATGGCATGAATTTGCCTGCATTTTGTTTCAAAACTCGTCCCAAAATCAATTTCCCGTATGTCATACGTTATTGGGATACTATCATGATAGGAAGGAACACGCTATGAGAAATTATGTATTTGGGTATGCACGGGTGAGCACCGAAGCCCAAAATCTGGACAGGCAGCTTGACGCCCTCAAACAATACGGAGTTGATAAGATTTATAATGAGAAAATGACGGGAACGCAAAAAGACCGCCCGGAGTTAGCCAAACTGATCGACAGGATGACTGAGGGAGATGTGGTAGTGATAGAATCCCTGTCACGCCTTGGCAGAAGTACAAAAGATCTGATTGAACTGACAGAGTTATTTCAGAGTAGAGGGGTACATCTGGTTTCCCTAAAAGAGAATATTGATACATCTACTTCCACAGGGAAACTTTTGTTTACCCTGATGAGCGCTATTGCACAGTTTGAGCGGGACACGATTGCAGACCGGACCCGCGAGGGATTGCGGGCGGCAAGAGCCAGAGGCAGGATGGGAGGAAGACCGCAGACCAATCATGAAGCTGTCAGGAAAGCACTTAAGCTGTATCATACCGGGCAGTATTCGATCAGAGAGATTGAGGAACTGACAGGCATTAAGAAGTCTACCCTTTACAGGAATTTGAAAAAGAACACAAATGAGGGAAGGTGAACAGAATGAGGAAAAATGGATTATTGGAGATAATTGCCGCGCATAGAACGGGTGACTCGATGGATGAGATCATGGCGAAAGACAAAGATTATCAGGATGCGTTGATGCAGCAACAGGCGGCGTTTGACAGGTTGGATGAATTGGAACTAACAAGGGAGCAGAAAAGTGTGATCGATCAGGCGATAACGGCAAACAATCATTTCGGCGCAACATATGGCGCAGTAGCTTATCGTTTTGGGATGGAAGACGGGATCAGGGTGCGGATGGAGATGGAAGAGATTATTCGTATGGCATAGTAATGATTGATTATGCTACGTTCTTATCGTGTTGCTTATAGACATGTTGTGCTGGCTATCAGTGTGTGAGCATTGGCAAGGGTGGTATAAGTGGCACAATACCACGCATACCACCCGATACCACAGCTAAATTATAGGGATATAATATAGAATTAAAATTCAACCTTTGTACCTTTGTAAAAATAAGAGCGATTGAATAAATATCTGAAATAAAGTACAATGTGAAAAGAAAGAAACTGGAGGTGGATGCCGTAGATGATAATTTATTCGGATAATTGTTGTTATAACTGGCCATTTGATGACCAGAAATAGGAACGTATCCACTTGGAGAGTGAGGTTATTTTGACATTTGCATGGGAGGTAATCTGAATGGTAGATGTTAATTTAAGCAGCCCGATGGATGTGAGAAATGCAGGAATGAAGGCGTTACAGGAAGCACTGGCGCCTGTTGGGGTGGTGAAATTTATGCAGCAGTATGATATGGGATATGGGGATTATACCAAGGAAAAACAGGAACAGCCGGATATGAGTCTCGAAGAGATTGATATGCTGTTTAATAATACGGATAATTACTAACTATAAAATACAGGCATGTGATTGTAACCCTATAAAAGTAGTGGGATAGTAATTAGACTGATAATGACTGGAAGAAATGAAGGACAGGGAAATTCTGTTCTTCTTTTTTTGCAAATTTTTTTTGTAATCAACTCCTACATGAGATTAAAAAATCAAAAGGAGATGATTATATGAATGCAATTAAAATTTCGTATGATGACAAAGGTTATCGGTCTAAGCCTTCCGGTAATGAAATAGGAAGGATTAATAATAGGATAGCCAGATCGGCAAAGAAATTAAGCCGGGACGAATTAAAGAGAGTAATTATCAAAATTGGGAGAGAGGGATGTACGTTCAGCACTGCCACGTTTAAAAATGGAAGGCGCAATAAGGAAAATTTTGAACAACAGCAGTTATTTGCTCTGGATTTTGATAATAAAGATCCAAAGAAGAAGCTTACATTTGAAGATGTGAAAGAACGTGCTGACCTGTATGAGCTCCCGATGTTGTTTGCTTATGATACGATGTCGAGTACGGATCATGATAAATTTAGGGTCGTATTTCTTAATGATGCATCTGTTACTGACCGGAGAGTTGCCGAGGCCATGCAGCTTGCAATGGGAGAGATGTTCCCTGAGGCTGATTCGTCATGTTATAAGGATGTATCTAAACTGTACTTTGGAGGTAAAGAACTGATTTATTATAATGATAAGTTACCAGAGATCAATATAGAGTCAATATTTATGAACTATACATACTGCATGAAAGTAAAGTATAAGGATAACCATTATAAGGAACATATCAAAAAATTATCTAAAGAAACAGGAATAGCATTGAATAAAAAGGGTTTATTGGATGTTGTAGTAACGGATCATCTGCCTGAAACAGATGATCCGACAGAAGATCAGGGTGCTTCTCAATATTACACAAATGGGAAAAATTCGCCAATAGCTATTATATCTAGTCAGGATAATCCTAAAATAAAAGCAGATGGCGAAATTTTCCCAAATAAATATTATCTTATAAATTTCAGTTGCACCAGAAATTCTTCTGTCAAAACTCCGGGTGAAAAGTCTAAGAATCATAAAGAATATAGAGCCGGAGTTTTGCAGGATATGAATAATTGCAAGTTGTTTCATGAGTTTGTTAATGGCAGTAGGAAACTATCCCATGATGAGTTATTTGGTATTGCAACGAATCTGATACAGGTAGAGACGGGAACAAAGTATTTCATGGAAAAGCGAATGGAATATCCGGAACTATATCCCGATGATGTTAAGAATGAGAAATGGAAAGCACATCTTTCTTATATGGAACAGAATGAGTATAAAGCACAGCACTGCGATAAATACTGCCCATATCATGAAGAATGTGTACATTGTAAGAATATTCTCTCTACGATACATACAAAACGTGGAAATATGGAGAAGATTGCCGGATACCATGATGAGTTCGTTTCCATGGAAGAGATGCAGGACGATGTTTATGATGCAATCAGTAAGGCTTTTTATGCCGGTGGTAAGAAGTTTTATATTATCAAAGCGCAGACTGGCGCGGGCAAATCGCATAGTTACTTAAAACTCATGCAGGAGAGTTCGGATAAGAGATTTATTATAGCTGTTCCGACGAATCTTCTAAAAGAGGAAATATTTGAGAAAGCTAAAAGCGAGGGTATAGATGTCAAGAGAACACCATCACTCGAAGAAATTAAGGACGAGATACCGGATGAAATATGGGAGCATATTCAGAAGCTGTATAAAAGAGGGCGGCATCGTGCCGTCCATCCATATATTAAAAAGCAATTGGAAAAAGAGGAAATCCAATGTTTAGAGAAATATATGAAGAAACGCCAAAAATTAAAAACATGGGATGGTTGTGTCATTACTACCCATCGGTATCTGTTAAGTATGGACAAAGAGAGACTTGATGAATTTGATTCTATTATTGTAGACGAAGATATTTTGTTTAAGAGTATCATATCAAATCAGGGGGAAATAAGCATTTCAAGGCTGGAAAAGTTAAAGGGAAAATCGATAAATTGGCAGTTGAAAGAAAAAATAAAAAGGATACTAAAAGCAGCTAAAACGCAGTCCTGTATAGAGGCTGAAGGATTTGAGTGGAAGGATGATAAGGAGGAAGATAAGTGTACAATGCCGTTTGATCTGCCAGCCTTTTGCAGCGCAGAACAGTTTTACATAAGAAGGATAGAAGAGGAAGAGGATCTGAAAAAAGATACAGTTGCTTTTCTAAAGCCAGCAGATTTTCCAGGAGAAAAATACATCATGGTTTCAGCTACGGCAGATAAAGTGATATGTGAGTGGTACTTTGGGAAAGAGAATGTGGACTTTTATGAGTGTAAAAAGGCTAGATATATGGGAGAATTGAAACAATATTATGAAAAATCCATGAGCAGGACCTGTCTGGCAGAAAATCCGGGGATAGTAAGATCGCTGATGCGTCGGTTTAGCATGGACAGTGATAGTGTGATTACGTTTAAGAGTCAAGGGATAGGAGAACTGCATTTTGGAAATACGGAAGGCAGCAATATGCTGGAAGGACAGGACATCCTTGTGGTAGGCACACCATACCATGCAGAATTTATATATAAGCTGGCGGCACTCTCGATGGGATTGGAATTTGATGAAGATGAAAAAATGGAACTTCGGACAATAAATTACAACGGATACCAATTTCAATTCACGACATTTCAGGATGAGCAGTTGAGAAAGATTCTTTTATGGATGATCGAGAGCGAATTGGAGCAAGCCGTGGGTCGGGCACGGCTCCTCCGAAATGTATGTACTGTAAATCTGTTTTCTAATTTCCCTCTGCATCAGGCAAAGATGATTCACAACTTTGATTATGAAGCAAAATAGTTGCGCTAAATATCCACTCTCTTATTAAAAGAAGGTTGAGAGATAATCTGTTTTTTATATTACTAGGGGAAAACGCACCATTGGACAGACAGTGGAAATAGGAATATATGTTATTATGCTATGCTGCCCATGTAGAATGTGAAAGCCCGCTGACCAATATGTAAAAAATGTTTTCATATTGGAGGGATAATCTATGTACATTAATCAGATTTTCGGACTCTCTATGGTATTGGACCATGACAGGTTCCATAAACTTTTTAAGCGGGCTTGCGGTAAAGCAAAATCTATGGAAAATATGGAAGATGAGTATATAGACCGTTCTATAGAGGAAAAAGGTGTGACGGTTATATATCGTGACAGCCAGTATAAGAGGAAAATAAAATTGATCGTTAATGTGGATCGGCTACTGGATGGCAATAAACCTGATCCTAACAGGATTCTCCGAAAGTTAAATAAGCAGATCGGAGAGTATTTTGAGTATAAGTACACATTGGAGGATTTCTTCATATCGGGGATGAGGATTGCAGTGGATACCAATGTAGGCACCCATAATGATGTAGAAGCATATTTACAAGTTTTACGGAGAATTGGCAGAGTGAAAGGATTCTCGCCAGTCAGATATGAGTGTTTTGAGAAGGTTGACAGTTTCTGCTTAGAAGGGAACAGCAATGGAATCGATTTTATGATTTATAATCTGGAAGGATTATATCGGCAACTTAATGAGGACCATAGCAAGCATAAGAAACTAAAGTCAATGATAAGGGGGGCGGAGGGGATTCTTCGGGCAGAAGTACGGTTGACAAAAACAAAGACAGTGCGGATATATGCCGATAAAGAGGATATATCCGCACAGATTATATCATTGTCAGAAAAGTGTCAGGATATTTTTTTAGAAACATTTGTAAAAATAATACCGTATGGAGATTTTTATAAGAAGGGTAAGGCGGAAGAAATAATCCGGGCGGAGATTAAGGATGACAGATTAAGAAGGAGGATGTTGCGGCTGGTGGCACTTATTCCAGAGAAGAAATCGCTGTATCTTGCGCAGAAGGCAATGGACTGTAGGAATATAGAAAAAGTTATGAGGGCGTTCGCCAAGATCAATTTGTCGCCTTTGACAATTAGCAAGCGGCAGGATGTTAAATTTTTAAAGAATGTTTATGAGTATTTAGTTAATTTGAATTAGCATTTTTATTTGGTAGTATAGGTGGTATAAGTGGAATATACCACCTATGCTAACTGAATTTAATGAATATACATATTACAGATTTCTTCATAGATTTTTTTTAACTGCGACTGAAAGCGTGCTGTATTTGACATGGGATTTTTTGATTCAGATTTCAGATTCATAATTGTCCCAAGATTGCAGAGGTTGGCGATTGGTGGTGGATTGATAATGTCAAAATGTGTAGCGGAAATATAATCTAAATATTTTTTTATAAGATGTACAAAGCGTGTAATTTGTATAAAAACTAGGTCACTTTTATGTGGACAAAATTCTTTTAAGATATTATCCTCTATGTCATCAACAAAATCAGCTGCTAATTGGCGTAAATCATAGTTTATATTTATATTTCTAAATTCAAAAAGGGCGGGGTCCCAACTTATAAAATCAGTAATATGATAATATTCCACCGCGTCTCTAAATATTTCTATCATTGCATTACAAATAGACGCATCACCTGATACAAGTGGTTTTTCCGACAAGGGCAGGTTATGTATTTTTTGAAACTGATTTAAGAGACTCCAATAGAAATCATTTTCGATATTTGTATTTAAGTCTATAACGTTATCGTCATTAATAGAGGCAAAGCTTGCCTGAAGTTCTTTCCAATTAGATTTACCACGATTTTTGAAAAATCCTATAAAACCAGTTTCATTTAACTTTTTTTCTGGAAAGTAATCTTCAATTTTACAATTTCTATGTCCGGCTCCGTTTTTTAGCCAAGACTTGGCTGTGTCTGTAAGAATTTCTATTTGAGCACCACAAGCTTTAAATAGGTCAATAACTACTCCGTGCTGACTTTTATAGTTACAGTAGAATTGAATGGGTTTAATATAATCAATTAATTCCATGTTACCCTCTTTATGTAAACAAGCTAAAGAACATATTTTGGGATGCACCCAATATGCACCCAATGCACCTTAAATGCACTTCCTGTGTTATCTATTATTGTGTGTTGTGTTGTTGTAGTATTAATATAATATGACAGTCTAAGACAGACACTCTAAAGATATTATATCATCGAGGAATTTTTTGTCAATTTCGATGAAGCGATGACCATGACTGTCTGGCATCCGGAAGGGAGGTTAAGTGCTATTCGTTAGGGAAGAGTGGCTTTTATCTAAATCTCGTTGCATTCATAAACGGAATAAATATACGAATGCAAACGAAAAATTCTGTGTGAAGATATGGGAACTTGTATTGTTAGAGTTTAACAAAGGTTTTGTACCGCCAGTTAGTGGTGGAGAAATGGAGTATGTTATGGCGAAAATTTTTACAAATTATCCTGAGACATCGGATGCTGATTTTGGGTCAGATGAAAAGGCTGAATCCAAAAAGTATAAGAAACTCAAGGCAATTAGGAAGAGCATCAAGAAGGAGAGAAAACGTATTCAAAAACTGAAGATGCTGGAATCAACAGTCGAGAATGAAGGTGTCTCCAAAACTCATGGCGGAGAAAGGGAAAAATCCTTTTTCGCTAAGGTGGGTGATGCGCTATTGACAGCTTTGCCCAGTATTTTTCGAACTACCGCAAAGACTATAGTGACTACTTTATGCGAGTATGCTCTTAAAAAGTGGATGAGAAAGGTACAGGTAGCATAATGGGGATGCGGGATAATTCTAAAAATGCGGTTTGCTCGAATATTAAGTTAGAAAAATCCCTGTCGGTAGAGAAACATGTGCTTGATGAACTGGGTATCGCTAAGCTTGAGGACGGTGTGGTTTTTGTTGCAGGGGATCGGGTTATTACCCGATCTTCCGCTACAAAACCCAAAGCGGAAATTGAATCAATTGTAAAATCTTTTAGATTGGATATTGACATAAATTTATTAAAAGAACAGGCATTTGAGGGGGTAAGGAAACTTATTTGTCTTAGTCCTGAAATTGGAAGAGTTCTTGTGGCCCATGTGATTTCTGGTTTTACGAGGGTAGCATTTCAGGAGGCGAGGTTTACTCCTTGTGCTGTACTGATAGTTGTGGGGGAATCAGGTATGCTCAAATCGCATTATGTGCCTCAATTGACTCAGTTCTATAATCGTGCAGATGGAATTGGAGCGGATACTCGTTTTAATTCAACTCAGTGTTTCATTGAAGAGATCATCGCTGGGCATAATGAGTGCACCGTAGTGATTGACGATTTACATACGGCGGCAGCGAAAGGCATTAAGCGTGCTAATGACATTACAGCAGAGGAAATTATACGAAGAATCAGCGACGATATAGGGCGAGGACATAAAAAGGGCGATTCAATGGTACAGAAAAAATTTGGTGCCAATGTTGTCTTTATTGGCGAATATATAATAGGAAGAGAGTCCACTATGCCGCGTGCTTTGGTTGTTAATCTTACTAAGAAAATTGATGGTGTAGTTCTTGACAAATATCAGCGGAAGCAGCCATTACTTGTATCAACTTTTTACTATTATTTTCTTCAATGGTATGTTGATAACTTTAAAGACATCTGTGAATGGATTGACGAACGGCTTACTCAATTTCGTAAGGCAACTGCGAACTCATATCTTCATGGCAGGCTGCTAGATACACAGTTCTATTTGGAGATTTCCTATATGCTCTTTTTGGAATTTTGTAAGGATGCTGGGTTTATTTCGGAGGAAGATGCATTAGATGAATATGATGATTTCCGTAATCAGGTTTCTAGGCTGGTACAGGAGCAGCAAAACCGATACGAATCAGGCAAGTCAAAGGCAGAGAATATAGATTATTTGAAACTTGTTCGCAAACTTTACCGAAAGGGGAAATTCAGATTAGCAGATGATGCAACATCATTCCGTCCGGAAAAACATGATGGATTAATTTATTATAATTGTCTATGCTTGCGCCGGAAGAGTCTTGAAAGAAGGATCCATAAGAGCTTGCCGAATGTAAAAATTGATGAGGTCATTGATTCATTAGTGGACAGGAAGGCATTAAAACTTGTCGAAGATAAACGAACTGTAAAAATCTCTACACTAAATGAAGGTGTAGGTGCAATCAGATTTTATGCTATTTGGTTGCATATGTTAGAGTAAAATGTCGGAAAACCGTATAATTTCATCCGTAAATTATATATTCTGATTCCAAGGAGGAAGAGTATGATGAAGCAAAGCATTTTACAACTTGAATTATGTGCCTGTTCAGAACATTCTGATACATACAGGACGATTTTTAAGACGAAGCACGGCAGAGTGCTGTACTTGGAACTGATAGCCGCTGACGAACATTATGTCATCACAGACTGCTTCTATCTTGATCGGAATCAAAACAGAAGCGGTACTGCGCGCTACAGTGTTAAGCCACGGATGCTGCAGACGGTAAAGTTTCACAAGGATGATTTATTGACAGTTATTGAAAAGGAACTGGATAAAAAGTTTTACGGTGTACATTTTATGGATGCTGGTCAGGTGGATTTGCCGCTTGATCAGTATTTAAAGGCAAAATCAGAAAGTGTTCCCCGGAAATACCACTTTCTGATCATGGTTGGAGAGGGCGAAAGCTACAACGGGCTTCCGATATTTCTCCGCACACGGCTGAAAAATAAGCTGCATCGTTCCATTTATATTGAACTTAGGTATTATAAGGATGGCAAAGGTGTTGTAGAACAGTGCTGTTATTATGACCGAAAATACAAACGGCAGGATATTTCGATAACACCGCCGCATCTGCTTGGCTGCTTTTTCGTATACAGCCGTGAGGGAATTTTAAATTTTCTGAACCATGAAATATGCTGTGATTTTACACATATGATAGTAACGGATGGAATCGATATCGATTCCAGTGATATGCCTCTATGTGGGGCGGTATAGGAGGATGGGAAATGGCTGATCTAACAAAGGAATACATAGACACAAAGGATATTCGGCATAAGGTGGAACACCAGGTAGTATCAACAGACGAACGAAGAAGCAAAGAACAGATTATTGAGGAACTTTTTGCTGTGCTGACAAAGCGCAGAGGAAGGCCTGCTTCGGTATAAGTACACGTTAAAAATCCATGAGGAAGGAGGTGTGTCAAATGGCCATTATCTTTTATGCTCGTAAATCTGTTGAACGGATCAACAGCATCAGTTGTGAAACGCAGATTGAATATTGTAAAACGGCAATCAAACCGGAAGAGCGCGGCGAGAAAATAATAACCATCATAGATAACGGTTTTTCCGGCGGGAATGTAAACCGTGACGGATTTCAGAAGATGATGAAATTAGTCAGACAAAATAAAGTCAGTAAAGTAGTTGTTTATAAGCTGGACCGTATCAGCCGATCACTTTCGGATTTTGTCAATATTTTGCAGGAATTTAAGGAACATAACGTGGAGTTCGTATCTTCACAGGAATCGTTTGATACATCTTCCCCGTATGGAGAAATGATTGTGAAGATTTTGATGGTATTTGCCGAGTTTGAGCGGACTTCCATAATCAATCGTGTAACACAGGCTTATGCGCACCGTAGTGAGATGGGATTTTATATGGGCGGCAGGAAACCATACGGTTTTGAACTTGAGCCGACTATTATCCACAATATCAAGACAAAAAAGCTTAATCTGATTCCTTCAGAGGCAGAGCAGATTAAATATATATTTGAAGTCTATGCTCAGGAAACTGTTTCTTTACGGAGATTACTGGATATTTTAGTGGCAGAAAACAAAAAGCCTTTGGACGGAAGCAACTGGTCAACCTCGAAACTGTCTGCGATACTGAGAAATCCCATTTATGTCAGGGCGGATTCCGATGTGTATGAATATTATGAACGTCATGGTGTTCAGATGATAACGGATGTGTCAATGTTTACCGGGGAATATGGGGCGCAGTTGTACGGACGTTCCAAACATAACCCGGATAGTGCGGATTGGTCGGATATGAAACTGGTACTCTTGTCGCATTTTGGAATGGTGGATTCCCAGATCTGGCTGAAATGTCAGCGAAAGCTTGAGAAAAACAAGCAGATAGGAAACAGCGCCAGCAATCGTACCAGTTGGCTGTCCGGCAAAGTTGTCTGCGAGAAATGCGGGCATACCATGACTACGATCAAGGGGAAAATAAATAAGGAGGGGGAGATACGCAGATATTTTAACTGTACCGGGAAGAGCCACCAAAGAATCTGTACGGGAACGAATGTAACAATCTATGCGGAAGATCTGGAGAACATGGTCTACGACTGCATTTCTGAAAAGCTGGCTGATCTGAAAAGTACCCGGCATACCGCTGTAAAGACTAACGCCGCGGAGTTAAATGATCTGAAATTGAAGGTCAAGGCGATAGAAAAATCTGAAAAGCAGTTGATGGATACGATACTGGCAGGCGGATTTAATGAGGATCTACTAAAGATTGCCAATCAGAAAGCAACGCAGTTAAAAAACGATAAACAGATTTTGTATAGGCAGATGGAGGCAATAAATGATAGCGGCGAGGATACTGATATGGTTATCAATTTGGCAAACTCGTGGAAAAGCGCCGATTATCATTGTAAAAAATCTGTTGCGATGATTATGATACATAAAATCATGATAAGCGAAGATGGCAATGCGCAGATTATCTGGAATATATGAAAACTGTCAGGAAGAGTATTTGACCTGGCAGTTTTTATATACGCAGGCTCGTACATAGAAGTTTGCTGCTAACGTAACATGTGAACCGTATGGTGAGTAAAGAAAAATTTCCTACTTGATTTTGCTGACTATACTATACTATATTATGATAGATAAGTTTCTGGCTGTGTGTTACAATATGGATATTAAGAAGAAAGAAAAGAGTTGCGGATATAGAGTTATAAGGACTGGAGGTATAAATTTGAGTATACAGGCAGATACTGAAATCCTGTCGATTCGAGCTATGGAAGCATATGCAAATAAGAATCATATTTCCGGGAAAGAAGCAAGTGATACTTTTCATCAATATCATGTATTTGAAAAAATAATGATACAACATGAATATCTCCATCAGATCAGCTTTGAAGAAGTGATGGAGTATATTGAACAGGTTATTATGGAAGATACATGCAAATTAGCAGTGTTTCATGGAACAACAAAAAAGTTTGAGCAGATTGATCTTAAAAAATCCCATAATAGAAGGGATTTTGGAATGGGATTTTATACAACTATTTTGGAAAACCAGGCGAAAGAATGGGCATATAGGCTTAGTTTGCGACAAAAAGTCAGAGGATATTATGTATATCAGTATATGTTTGCTGAGAATGAACAGCTTAATATCAGGAGGTTTGACAGTTTAAACAAAGAATGGCTTGAATTTATCAAACAAAATCGGCTGGAAGGAGGGCTTCAACATGACTATGATATTGTAATCGGCCCTGTTGCGGATGACAATACAATGGAGGCTATACAGTTGTATATTGCCGGGATTTTGTCTGCGGATGAAACTGTTGAAAGGCTTAGGTACAATAGGGTGAATAATCAAATATCATTTCATACTGAAAAGGCGTTAGAATGCTTGGAGTTTATAAGGAGGCTGGCATATGAATAACACAATCTATACTTTTGGCGGAAAAGATATAACGATGAATGTATGTATACAAATTCGTGCAGTAGTGGATCTGCTACAGGAGAAAATGAATCTGTCTTTTGAAGAAGCAGTGATGTTGTTTTATCATTCAGAGACATATAAGATTTTACAGGAAACGGAGAATGCGCTCTGGGCTGAATCGGCTGAATATATTGTAGACAGATATCTGGAGGAACGTGAAGCGTTGGGTGTTGGCTAAAAGATAGATAAAATGTGTATGTATTTAGGTACGAGTTATGAGGAGATATCGATATGACCAGGGCAAATAATGTATTGAATATGCAGATTACGATAGCTAATTGCATGAAACAGTGGAATATAAGCGTTGAAAAAGTCAGTGATATTTTGATAAGTATGATATGCTCTCTTATATAGATATTTGCTATGAAGAATATAATTCTATGGGAATAAAAGGTATTTTACAAGATTTAAAATTATATATGGAAGCGATAGAAGGGCGGATTGAAATAAAATAATAGAACAGGGTAGGTGCATTTTGTGGAAAATATAGAATTAAACAGAGATGTTATCGAAAAAATAAAAGCGGAAACACCGGATCTTATTAGAGAATTTATGCAAAGTGATTTGGTGAAAATGATTTTATATGGTTCATGTGCAAGAGGTGACTTTAAAGGGGATTCTGATATAGATATTGCCCTTCTTGTTCAGGGAAATCGGACTGACTCTTGGAAATATAACGATAAAATTGATGAAGTGGCAACAAAACTCGCATTGAAATATTTTGCGATTGTAAATTTTGTTCTCCTTCCTTATGATGAATTTGAGGATAAAAAGAGTTGGTATGGTTATTTCAAAAATATTGATAAGGAGGGGGTAAAGCTGTATGGATGAAAAAGATTTTAAATCTTTGGCTTTCGTGCGATTAGATCGTGCAAAAGAATTATATACGGAAGCAAACGAATTGGTGAAAATGGATAGTTACAAATCTGCAAATAACAGGATTTTTTATGCCATTGAAAAGTGTATTAAGGCGCTCTTGGCCATACAACAGAAGGATGTGGAAACGCATAATGGTGCAGTATCACAGTTCAACCTTCTTTTTATACACAAAGAGAATACGACTTTTACGAAGGACGATTATCAGAAAATCGCCAAGGCTGATCGTATAAGAAATGCTTCTGATTATGATGATTTTTATATTGTAAACAAGGCGGAAACAAAAGAACTTATTAAATTTGCGTTGGAGTTTATTGAAAGGACAGAGAAGTATATTAAAGAGGGCTTTATATAGCTGACAAACATATTAGTTCTAAATTACTAAATGTAATTCGCTTTAAGATATAGATATATTTTAAAAATGTATAGGGAGAATAAAAATGACGGACAACATTGAAATTTTAAAAGATATTATGCAGAAAGGAATACCGATTCTCTTTTTAGGAGCAGGGTTTTCCTATGGTAGTACAAATAAAGAAGGGGAACTGCCGACTGGGGAAAAACTTACTGAAGATATCTTTAATTATTTTATTAAAGGTAAAGTTGAACCGATAGAAGAAAAGGAAATAGAGAAGTATGATTTGCAGGATATGTGTCAAACGGTTAATGATTATTTAAATCAAAGTAAAGATCTTAAAGAATATTTGTTTAAGCGTTTCAAGCATGCAAAGCCGGAGGAGTTTCATTATAATCTTTTGTCTTATCCTTGGAGGCGTATATATACAGTTAATATTGATGATATAGTAGAAAATATTTATAGAAAAAGTGATATAAAAATAGTAGTTCAGAATTCAGAAAAGGAAAAGAATGTTGACCGTGAGCTAGAGTACATAAAGTTACATGGATGTGTTAATGCTGAAGATGAGCCAATAGTATTTAGTAAAACTGAATATACAAATTTGATAAGCAAAAGCAATTATAAATTGGATAAATTAACGACTGATATATTAAGCAGAGACATGATTTTTATTGGTGCAAGTTTAGATGAACGGGATATAGATTATTATATTACCAAGTATGAAAATGCAGGCTTCATGAAAAGGGGTAAATTGATTTTTATAGATCCATATCCAAATGTTAAACTGAGAACAAGAATTAAGTCTTTAGGAGGAATATTGATTCAATGGACAACGAAAGAATTTCTTGAATTTGTGAAGGAGTTGAAATATAATCCGTCAGAACAAATTAAAGCAAAAAAAATGTTAAATTATAACGGAATGTATTGCTATAATGATATTATGGATTGCTTTGACGAAACACAAGTATATGAAAGTAGGCTGTATGAAGGCTATGAATGTAAATGGGAAGATGTATTTTTTGATTGGATTATAGAAACAAAGCCAATTATTGAAATACAGCATCTAGTAGAGCAAGTAAGATTTGATTTATATGATAGTTATTGCATTGCAATAGTAGGAAATTGTTTTACAGGAAAAAGTTGTATCCTGAAAAAAATGGGAATGTATTTAAATAATAATAGATACGAGGTAATAGAATATGTTGGAAAAATATTGAATATCGATTGCCTAAAAAAATATATAGAATCAAGTGAATCGGACAGATTTGCTTTATTGGTGGACAATGCCAGTTTTTATTATAAACATATTGAAAAGATTTTACAGGGTAATTTTTGCGCAAAAAAATTACTAATCATTACAACATCCAGACCTTTTTATCACTCAAAAAAGAAGTATTATTTAGATAATAACCCATATGAAGAATATTTTGTTGAAGATAAAATTTGTAAAGAGGATGTACCTGCAATTTATGATAAAATAAGAGATAAAGGATATTTAGGGGGATTATCTTTAGAATCTTCCGATGGAATACAGCAAATAAATAAATATCAAACTTATATTTATTTATTTTCTTTTTTAACATATGGTAGTGGGTTTAAGAGAAGAGTTGCAAATATGTCTGCTTCTATTTTTAATGCATCAAATAAGATAGTTAATCTATTTGTAGAATTGGTAATTTTTGATAAGGCAGATTTGTCATATTATCCTGGAGAACTAATATCGTCACATTATTCTATAGATTATAATATTTTTATTTCAAAAAATTATAATCTATTAAACAGAGACCAGCAGCTATTGGTAGATAACATAGGAATTGATGTAAATGGAATTTTTTTAAGGAACCAATTGCTTATTAATGAAATATGGAAAAATTTGAGTAGTGAAAGAAAAAGATGGGCAATTTATACAATATTGAAAAATATTTCGTCATATGTATCTGAAGATGATGAAACATATTGGAGAATTATTTTTGAAAGTCTATTGAAAGAAGATAGAATGGTTAAGCAATTTGGTTTGAATTCTCGAGATGTGTTGCCACTATTTTACGGGGTTAAAAATGAATATAAAAAAATTAGTTATTACTGGCTTCAACTTGGAATAGCTGAACAAAGAACGAATGATTTTTCCAAAGCGCTTAACCATTTGCAAATTGCAGAACAAATTCGACCAAAGGCATATCAAATTCAGCATGCAATAGCGAGAAATTATTTGAAACATGCCAATATAGAAAAAGAACAGTCAATTTCAGAGAATCTATTTGCGACAGGTGAAAATTTGATGCTTGATTTGATTAATTCAAAAGAGCATTATAAGAAGAAGGCTAAGAATTTTTCCATTCATTGTTATACATATGAAAAGATTTGTTATTTAGAGAAACATCCTAAATTAATAGATAAAAAGACTTGTGAAAGGATAAAAAAATATATCGATATGATAATATTAGATGATGATAAATATATAATTGGATTAGTTGCAAAGTTCACAAAACTTCTTTCAGAGAATGGATTCTTATCAATGATTAGAATGACACCAGATGATATTTATTTCCGTTCATTATCGGTTGATGGATCAAAATATAATATTGAGACAGATTTGTTAGTTGATAGTATTTAGCATAAAAATAGAATATGTAAAGACCATTTGTAGTGACAAGTTTTAAGGTGAATGTAAATACGGTTACAATTATCAATTCATATAAAGAAAAATTGATTACTACTGAATACATTGATGCAAGGGTAACTGGTAGGTGAAAGCAACCGCCCAAAATGGCGGCGCTTTCACCTGAATTTTTTTACTTAAATCAGTACGGTTTGCTTCACCGAACCTCTGGAAATGCACAACCTCACGCATCCGCAGGAATTTAATAGGTTCACAGACATCCGGATCGTGTACCAGACGAAGGATGTTGTCGTAAGTGGTACGGGCCTTTTGTTCTGCTACACTGTTATATTAACAACATAAAATAATGAGGAAAGGGACAAACTAATATCCAAGAGAAGGGAATCATGAAAATGGTTCCTTTTTTGATGCTTAAAAGTCCATTTAGGAATCGTAGAAATACGGTTCTTTTGTCTTTTTGGTGGACAAATATAGTATATTGCCGAGTACTATTGAAATTAACACCACTCAAAACCCCGCTGTGGCGGGCTGATTCCCGCCACAAACCTTTCTGACAGTGGGTATTCTTAAAAAGAAACATTCATATGATTGAGATTACCGCAGAAGTCCGGGCAGCCATTGACCGGGCCGCCGGGGATATGGAACTTGCCGGGGACGAATACATAGAACCGGCTGACGGGC
>ERZ777305.1998-NODE-1998-length-19629-cov-3.039031_pt1 | contig 19629 bp, 17 predicted proteins | sample MGYA00374965_ERZ777305 | MGnify/ENA primary metagenome ERZ777305 (study PRJEB29328, sample SAMD00013331) | mouse gut metagenome | study: EMG produced TPA metagenomics assembly of the Metagenome analysis of fecal microbiota from mouse which was promoted... | reverse complement strand
TTTTCTATCACAATACAGGGTGCGGCAGTTCCGGCAACCGTCCGCCGGTTCTCCACTCCCTTGACCTTTCCGGAACAGGAGCTGGCAATATTGGCAGATACAAATTCGTCTGCTTCGGCTATGATCTGCCCCGCAAGAACCGTATCCCCCTTCTGTACCAGGGGTCTGGCCGGCTTTCCAATATGCTGGTTCAGCGGAAATACCAGATCGCCTTCGGGTAAATATGTACTATACGGAACATTTCTCGCATATTCTTTGCCGTCAGCCGGATGTACACCGCCTTTGAATGTTTTCTGGAATATGGGCACTCCCTCGTCCCCCTCTCTTGCAACATGAGTTTTCTGTCTGTTTACTACTTTACCACATTTATTTGAAAAAATCTATGAGATTTTGTTTATCTGTTTCAATGTATAAGCGGACGCCGAAAGGGGGGATATCCGCCCTTTCGGCATCCGCTTATACATCCAGATCGCACACCCGCGTGCAGACCCGTTCTAAAAGCTCCCTGCTGTGGCTCACCGCCAGAAGCCCGATTCCCCTTTGTTCCACCTCCTGCACCAGGAAGCTCCAGATCTGGCTCTGGGTTATCAGATCCAGCATGGTGCTGATCTCGTCTGCCAGAAGAAAGCGGGTCCGCTCTCCCAGAGCCCGGGCAATGCAGAACCGCTGCATTTCACCCCCGGAGATCTCTCCGGGATACCGGTTCAGCCAGTCCGGCTCAATTCCCAGCCCTTCTATGACCCGCGGCTCAATGCCGTCCCCTTCCGCCAGCACCTCCCGCATTTTCAGCCTGGGATTGACCGCCTGCTCCGGGTGCTGCCAAATCATCTGCACCGGGCAGTATCTTCCGAAAGATGACAAGGGGCGTCCGTCCAGAAGCACTTCCCCGTCATCCGGCCTCTCGTAGCCGGCCAGGATTTTGCAGAACGTGGTCTTTCCGAAGCCGCTGGGCGCAATCAGGCCTACCCGCTCCTCCTGGGTCATTTTCAAATGAAAATCTTCTAAAATCTGCCGGCTTTCTTTTCCGTACCGGAAGGAAATGTGTTTTGCCTCTAATACCATACCTTTCTCCTGTTCAACTATACCGCATGCAGGCAGCGGACCCTGCCGCCGCGGAGTTCCCGGAAGGGAATTTCTCCCCGGCACTGCTCCGTGCACTGTGTGCACCGCGGAGCAAAGGGACATCCCTCCGGCATTTCTTTTACATAGGGCTGAGTCCCCGGTATAAACCGGAACCCGTTCTGGGGCATGGCCTGCCAGAGGGCTTTGGAATAGGGATGACGCAGGGTTTCCTCCTGCCGGAAATCCGAGACGGGGGCGTCCTCCACGGTAGTCCCCGCATAGAAAACCGCCACCCGGTCTGCCACAGCCAGGGCCTGTTCCAGATCGTGGGTAATAAGAAGCACCCCGGCTCCCCGGTCCGCCAGCTCCCGGAAATGCTCCATCACCCGGCGCACCATTTTTATATGAAGGCCGGGGGTAGGCTCATCCGCAATTACAAGCTTTGGCTCTCCCATCATGGCCGTGGACACCAGCACCCGGCGGTTCATCCCGCCGGACAGCTCAAAGGGATAGAGATCCTGTACTTCTTTTTTCAGATGATAGCCCTCGAAAATCCGGTCCAGCCTGGCCCTGGATGCAGGATCCTTTTTTCCTTTGCGGATCTGCGGCCCGATTTTCATTAAAGGATCCAGAAACGCCACGCTCTGGGGAACCAGCACAATCTCGTTTCCCCGAAGCCGTTCTTTTCTCTCCTGGGTCAGTTCTTCTCCCCGGTAAAGCATTTTCCCCCCAAGAGCCGCGTTGTAGGGAAGAATCCCCAGGATTCCGTGAGCCAGCAGGCTTTTCCCGGAACCGCTGGAGCCTACCACCGCAACCATTTCCCCTTCACGGACCTTTACGTCCAGATCCCGGATAACCTCCAGAGTGGTCTTGGAAAATCCATGAGCATACTGATCAAAAGAGACCGACATGCCCTGTATTTCCAGTATTACCTGTTTTTCTTTCATGATTGGCCTCCTTAATCGTGTACGCTGCCGGGATCCAAAAGTTTTCGAAGACTTTCCCCTGCCATGTCAAAAAGCATTACCGTCAATACCAGAAGAAGCCCTGGAAACACTGCCAGCCACCATTTCCCTGTAGCCAGATATTTCATGCTCTCCGACAGGATCACGCCCACGGCCGGCTGCTCCGGGGAAAGCCCGAACCCCAGGAAGGTAATACTGGCCTCGTGGAGGATGGCATGCGGAAAGAGCAGAACCAATCCCACCAGGAACTGCGGAAACAGGTGCGGAAGCATATGTTTCCGGGCAATATCAAGCGGACGCATCCCAAGCTTCTTTGCCACTTTGATGTAGGAAGCCTCCTTAAGCTGCAGAACCTCCCCACGTATGAGGCGGGCCAGGGAAGTCCAGTGGGTCAGAGAGACTCCGATAATGACCCCCTTCAAGCCTTTCCCGGCAGCATAGGAAATGAGAATCAGCAAAAGAATATGAGGAATCCCCATGACCAGATCGATGATCCAGGTGATGACTGAATCCACGGCCCGTCCCATGGTGGCCGAGGCAATTCCCAGGCCTAGGGCTATGAGGGAACTGATTCCCGCAGCCAAAAGCCCCAGGCGGATGCTCATGGAAAGCCCCGTCAAGGTCCGGGCCAGCATATCGCGTCCCAGCCAGTCCGTACCGAAAAGATAGGGAAACCCGGGTGCCAACTCTTTCCTGGAGAAATCCGTAACCATGGCTTCTTCGGAAAGCAGAAGGCCCCCCGCGGTAATTCCAAACAGCAAAAATACCGCAGCACCGAAAAACAAGGCTGTGCGGATTCTTCCGTTGCTCTTTTTCATATGCGGCCTCCTCTCCGGATTCTGGGATCAATCATTCCGTAGAGCAGATTGGCCGTAAGGTTTCCTCCAAAGACAATGGCTGCGCTGATCACCGTGATCCCCAAAAGCAGAGGCACATCACTTCCGATTCCCGCCGTCACAGCCGCCTGTCCCAGCCCCGGATAGGAAAAGATCTGCTCCACCAGGACAGAGCCGCCGAAAATTTCGCTGATGGAGCCAAACTGCAGGGTAACGGCAGGCAGAATCACATTGCGGAAGCCATGGTTTTTAAAAATACTCCAGCTGCTCTCTCCCCTGGCCCAGGCAAACTGCACATAGTCGCTCTCCATAATATCAATCATTTTTTCCCTGGTATGCAGGGTGATATTGGAAATCCCGGTAATGCTCAAGGTAAGAGCAGGCAGGACTGCATGGCGGACACGATCCAAAACCCCCACGCTCTCCGCTTCCACGCCGATGGGAACGCTTAATCCGATGGGAAGGACCTTCAGCCAGACCGCAAAAACCATCAGAAGCACCAGAGCAAGCCAAAAAGCCGGCGTGCTGGCAATCAAAAGGGAATAGCCTTTGACGGCTTTATCCAGAGCGCTCCCCCTTTTCATGCCGGAGAGTACGCCCAGAAAAAAGCCTGCCGTCCCGGAAATCAGCCAGGCCAGCGCCAGCATCCACAGGGAATTGGAAAGCTTGGCCCCGATCACCTTGGACACCTCCTGGCGGTACAAAAGGGAAATTCCCATATCTCCCCGGAAAAAATCAAAAGCCCAGGACACAAAACGCTCCGCCGGAGGCGTCCCCACCCCCCAATAGGCATTCAGCTTGTCAATCTGCTCCTGGCTCATGCTTCCAAGCGCCGCCTGCCCCACATTGGCCTGCAGGGGATCGATGGGGGACACGGACACCAGAAAAAAAGCGGCTATGCTGACGCAGACCAGAAGCAGGACCATGCGCACAGCCTGTTTTCCCATAAACAGCAAGTGTTCTCTCACAAACTTCTTTCCTCCTGTGAAAAAGATTACCAGCTCCACTGATCTACATTGTTGACGATGGACCATCCGTGACCGTGGGGATGCAGCTTCTGCTTTGCCACTTTCAGCTCCTCTCTGGACCAATAAAGGTGATCGATGTTCACCAGCCAGATCCAGGGAATATCCCCTTCCTGGATAATTCCGCTGCTGCCGTCCCACTGGGCCTTCTTCCACAGCTCATAGGAAGTCTCCAGATCCGAAGCCGCCAGCGCTTCGTCCATATAGGAATCTACGCTCTCATTTGCATAAGGTGAATACCCGGCAGTTCCCTCCTCCAGGGTATGGTAAATATTGTAGAGCTCCATGGGAGAATGGGCGCCCCAGCCCCACATCAAAGGCTCTGCCTGGGCCCGGTCATAAGCTGTATCCCAGCCCACCCCCTCTATGGTTACCTCAATGCCAATCTCTTTTAACTGGTTTCCCGTATCTGCCGCCAATGCCTGGCGGACGGAATCGCTGGCCGGATACAAAAGCGTAAAGGCTGCACGCACTCCGTCCTTTTCCCGGATGCCGTCCTTCCCTTCTCCGGATCGTACGCCACCTCTGCCTCCTCATTATACCAGGGCATTTTGTCGCAGACGCTGTAAGCAGGCGTTCCGTATCCGTTCAGGACGTTTTCAATCATTTCCTGCCGGTCAAGGCCTATATTCACGGCCCGGCGGACCTGCACATCGCTGGTAAAGTCATTGCCAATCTCAAAACCGTCCGCATGTTTCCCGGCCGGAACAGCCGGAAGGTTAAAGCCCCTGTTGTCCACCGTCTCAAAGGAAAGAAGCTCATAGCCGTCCACACTCTGATCCGCATAGGAAGCCGCCGTATAGGCCAGATCTGCCTGTCCGGCCCTCACCGCTGCAAACGCCGCGTCCTCCTCCATAAAAACAACCGTCACCCGCTTCATGTGTATTTCATCCCCGTAGTAGTCCGGGTTTGCTTCCAGGATAATCTGCTGCCCTTTGTCCCACTGTTTCAGCATATAGCGCCCGGAGCCTACGGGATGTTCCCCGTAACCCGGCCCATAGGCGTGTTCCGGCACAATCCCCACAACGGCCATGGTATAAGGCCAGATGGAATAGGGCTGGTTCATGCGGAATTCTACGGTGGTTCCGTCTACCGCCACTGCTTCCTGCAGCATGGTAAAGTCATTTACAGAGCTGGTCTCTTTTACGGTATTGTAAGTAAATGCCACATCCTCCGCCGTCAAAGGCTCCCCGTCCGTAAACTTCACATCCTCCCGGATGGTTACGGTCCAGGTCATACCATCTTCGCTGGCCTTCATATCCGTGGCCAGATCATAGCCAATGGACAGATCCGCCTTGGTCACGGTCAGGGTGCTCTGGATCAGAGGCTCATGCACATGCTCTCCGGCTCCCCAGCCGTAGGCCGGATCAAAGCCTGCTTCCGGCTCCGAGGTGGGGCCCATAACTACAATGACGGAATCTTTTGTCCCGTCCGAAATTCCGGCTTCCCAAGCGCCCTCCTCCCCTTCTTTTCTCTCCGGTTCCGGGGAGCCGCAGCCTGCCAGCAAAGATACCCCCAGGACGGCCGCACAGCATATGGTTAACAAACGCTTTTTCATAGTGAAAACCTCTCTTTCTTTTCCGATAGCATTCATTATACACATATGTTAAATTGTTCACAAGCCACCCCGGGGGATATTTTTTGTTTTTCCTATGTTACCCTCTCTTGGCAAGGGCAATAGGCCATCCGTTACAGTGATTCCGTCTGCCGTCCTTCCTCCAGCAAAGCTTTGATCAGCTCTGTAAGCCGGATCAGAGCGGAAACTTCCGTGTATTCCCGGCAGGAATGGACCTGCTCCATGGCGCTGGCCAGCACCAGCCCATGGATACCATGAAGGGACAGATTGTTCTGATCGCTTCCTCCGAACGTTTTTTTCAGGATTCCCGGCAAGCCAAGCTTCTCACAAGCCCGGCGGAACCTCTTTACGCTTTCGTGATCCTTCGGGGTTGTATAAGCATGTATGGGAATCTCACAGATCATTTTGACGGTTCCCCCAGCTTTCCCTGCTTCTTCCCTGAAAAGCTCCTCTATCTTTTTCGCCTGTTCCAGTACCCTTTCGTGGGAAAAGCCCCGCACTTCCCCCATCAGGCGGCAATACTCCGGCACAATGTTTGTGGTTCTTCCTCCGCCCTCTATGGCCCCCACATTAACCGTTATCTCCTCTCCTACGTGTCCCAGCTCCATCCGGGCAATTCCCCGGGCAGCTATGGCAACAGCATGTATCCCTTCCTCCGGGGCGAAACCGGCGTGAGCGGCTTTTCCGTAAACTTCTATTGTAAATTCCGCCAGCGTGGGAGCCTGAAATGCCCCTGTTCCCACTGGGCCGCTTAAGTCCAGAATATAGGACTCTCGGGCCTTCACCTTGGAAAAATCAAAGACCGCACTGCCCCGTAAATGTTTCTCCTCCCCGATAAAAAAAAGAAGTTCCAAATCCCGGATAGGCTTCCCCTCCTCCAAAAGTTCCCGCAAAGCCTCCAGAAGGGCTGCCGTTCCCGCCATGCAGTCCGCCCACAGAACCGTAGTTCCGTCACTGGTAATCCGCCCGTCCGCCTGGAGCAGGGCCTGTTTTCCCAAGGCAGGCTCCACCGTATCCATATGAGTGGAAAACAAAAGGGGGCTTCCTAAAAGCTCTCCCTTCCGGAAGGCATAGAGGTTGCCCGCCGTTCCCCCGTAAATCTCTCCGGCCCGATCCTCCTCCACAAAAAAACCTAAACTTTCCAGCTCTTCTGTCAGCGCATCCGCCATCTCACGCTCCCCGAAAGAAGGGGCATCGATGGACACCAGACGGCAGAAGGCGGAAACCAAGCGCTTTTTATTTACTGTTGTTTCTTTCTTTTCTGCTTCCATTCTTTGTCCTTTCCGAAACAGGAAGCTATTATAATCCGAATGCCGAAAGGAAAAATTTCCCCGTTTGCCGGGGCTTCCCCAGATTCGGAACGCGTCCGGTTTCGTATAAAATTTAGTATACCATATTAAAAACCCAAAATCCAAGAATAACCTCTTGACAATCTTTCTTTCCCGTGATACTCTCTAATTAAATATTTAGATAATTATCTAAATACCAACACAAAGGAGGTGGAAAAACTATGAACAGCGCTTTCAAAGCCCTGTCCGACCCAACCCGCCGGAGAATCCTGGAGCTTTTGTCTGACCGGGACATGACGGCCGGAGAGATCGCCGGATATTTTGACATCAGCAAGCCTTCCGTCAGCCATCATCTGAACGCCTTAAAGACGGCCGGACTAATACTGGACGAACGGAAAGGGCAGAACATTATTTACAGTCTGAATATCACAGTTTTTCAGGAACTTATCAAATGGTTTTACGATTTTTCCAAAGGAGGGATAAAATCATGAAAAAACAAACTTATCTTCTGCTAACTCTTTGCATTCTCTCTTTCCTTGGGCATTTTCTTGTGTTTTTCCAGATGCCTGATACTGTTCCCATCCACTGGAACGTATCTGGGGAACCTGACGGCTACGCCAACAAGCTCGCCACTTTATTTCTCGCCCTTCTGCCCCTTTTGATGCTGGGACTTTTAAATGTGATTCCCAAAATCGACCCCAGGGGGAAGAATTACGAGAAGCATAAGAAAGCCTATGATGTTTTCTCCCTCTGCCTGATCCTCCTGCTGATTGCCTTGAACTGGATCAGCAACGGAGCTATCTTAGGCTATCCGGTTTCCATCAGCCGGCTGGTTCCAACAGGCGTAGGGTTCCTGCTGATTGCCGTGGGAAATTATATGCCTCAGCTGCGCACCAACTATACCATGGGGATCAAAAATCCCTGGACCTTAGAGAGCGAATGGGTGTGGAAGAAAACCCACGCCATGAGCGGCATGGTCTTCTGCCTTATGGGTGTTGCCATGGCTTTAAATGGAATTTTCCAAACGGTCTTGATGAGCCGGATCGCTTTTGGCGCCGTGCTTGGAGGCGTGGTGTTCTTGGAATTTTATTCCTATCTTTTATACCGGAAATGGAAAAAGGCGGAAGCACATAAGGAAGTATTATAAAAGTTTCATTCAACCGGCGCTGCATAAGTCACGCCGGTTGTGTTTTCGTTTTATGTCATCGGAACAGACATAGAACAAGGATTGCTTTCAGCAGGGAAATATGGTATGATTTTTATAAAATATCCTGTTCATGGTAGAGAGAAAGAGCAAATTTTTAAAATGGAAAACATTTTGCAGACAGCCGACAGGCTATTCCAAAACCGTTATTTCAGTTCTATTAAAAAGGCATTTACCATCACGCTTCCAGTAATCATTCTGGGCTCGATAGCGTCGCTGGTCAATAATATTCCCATCAACATCGTGCAGGCAGGTCTGTCCACCCCGGTTGGACAGGTGATCCGGGCTGTAAATGGCGCGGTTTGGCTGGGCAGCACAGCCATCATGGCGATTTTGATTGCATGGACTTTGGGCTATTATCTTGGCAATACCTATAAACTTAACGGTACGATCTCAGCCCTCACAAGTGTATCCGCCTATCTGAGCATTTGCGTTACAACCCCGGATGGCGGCATCTCGTTGAGCCGATTGGGCTCTAGCGGGCTTTTTGGAGCGATTCTAATCGCGATTCTGGCCACCGAGTTGTACCACGTATTTTCCTGTCTTAAAATCAATATTTCGGAGGATATGGCAGAGGAGGTGCAGCAAATGTTTGCAGCTCTTTTTCCTGTCATGCTGTCCGTTTTCTGTATTGCCCTCGCAAATGGCATTCTATTGATGACCTCCGGCAAAGGGATTGACGAGTGGATTTATACTGGCCTGTCGCTTCTTTTTTCTGCGGCCAATGGAGGCGGACTTGTTGGTACCTTGTTTCTGGTATTCGGCATCCATATTTTCTGGTTCTTTGGTATTCATGGCGGAAATGTGATGGATAGCATCATGGTCAGCGCTTTTGGTGAGAATCTCATCCATAATATTGACCTATATGCCTTGAATCACAATGCCTTCGACGGGCAGCTTGCCATTATCAGCAAGGGCTTTTTGGATACTTTTGTATTTATGGGAGGAGCAGGTACATCGCTGTGCATTATTATCGCGGTGTTCATTATTGCCAGGAGCCGATATATGCGCAGCATCGCCAAAATGGGCGGTATATTCGCACTCTTCAATATGAATGAAATTGTGTTGTTCGGCTTCCCTGTAATCTTGAACCCCATTTTGCTGATCCCTTTCCTGCTTACGCCGCTCACGGTGACGCTGATTTCATGGAGCGCCATGTCTCTTGGTCTGGTTGCACGAGTTGTAACTGAGGTGCATTGGGCAATGCCGCCTTTGATCAGCGGATATTTGGCAACCGGAGGGCACCTGTCGGGCAGCATCCTCCAGATGATCAATATTACTGCAGGCATCCTGATTTATCTGCCATTTATTCGTTTGATGGACAGACGGGCCGTGCAAAAGGAATCCCTGAAGAACAACACTACGGCTCTGTTAAAAAATACACTGAATACGGTGGCTGAAAAAATCCATAACTCCACGGGTGAAATCAATGGGGAGTTTACGGATTTCTCAATCGTCCTGGAAAGCATCGTCAGGGATTTGAATGTGCTCTCTGCTCAGATGCAGCAGCAGATGCAGCAGATTCATACCTGTGACGAATATATGCAGACCATTGATACCTTGGTGAGCAACACAGATACCAGCATAAAAATCGTCTTGCAGAATATAGAAAAAACAAACACGCTATCCATGACAGGCGCACAGAACTTGCAGCAAACGATGCAGGAAATGGAGGAAACTTTCTTCTCCACACAAAAAACCAATGAACTGGCCAGCCAGCTTAATCTGCACTGTGAGCAGATTGAGGGAATCTTAAAAAGCGCAGGGGCTGTTTCCGATATTGAGGGTTTGTTACAGGGGATGAAAGCAGATACATCTGATATGATTGAGAGATCTGAAGTCAGTTTGAGGCAGGTAGAAACCGGACTGCAGCAGGTAATTGACGCCAACCGGCTGTTCGGTGAAATTGAGCGGAATATGCACAATATTCAAACACAGTGTCATATGGTTCTTAAGTACAGCGGCGAGGTGAGCGGCGAATTGCAGCAAATCAATGAACAAATCCGGGCAATCAGCCATTTCTTTGTAGAAACAGCATCCCATACATCTAAAGTGGCTGCACAGGTTCACGATAGGTCGGATGAGTCCAAAGAAATGATGCAAAAGCTGCGGAAGCTGAATGTGGAAACAAGCCTTTTGACAGTGAATGCGCTTGAGAACCTTGAAAAATAGGTAATTGCGGTTACTTCCAGGTCCTCTATCCTGGTTTTTTCATGGGAGGCTTCCCCAGCTGCCAAAAGGCAATCGCGCTTGCTGCGGCAACATTCAGCGAATCTACAACCGGATTCATGGGAATACATACTGTATAATCGCAGGCCGCAATCGTATCTTCTGCCAGCCCTTCTCCCTCGTTTCCCAGCACAACCGCCAGTTTTTCCGCCGCCGTCAAGCGCGGATCCGTAACGGAAAGGGAATCCGGCTTTAAAGCCATAGCCGCAGTGACAAACCCAAGCTCCCTAAGAAGCCCAATATCCGCAGGCGTCTGTCCGGGAAGCTCCCGCTCCAAAAAAGCCCAGGGAATTTGAAATACCGTTCCCATGCTAACCCTTACCGCCCTCCGGTACAGAGGGTTGCTGCATGCCGGTGTGAGCAGGACAGCGTCCATACTCAGAGCTGCCGCATTGCGGAAAATAGCTCCCACATTGGCCGGGTTCATCACATTTTCCAGCACGGCGATCCGGCTGGCCTTTGCGCAGACTGCTTTGACATCCGGAAGGACGGGACGCTGCATGGCGCACAAAGCGCCCCTTGTAAGCTTGAATCCCGTCAGCCGGGTCAGAACTTCAAAGTCAGCCGTGTAGACCGGGATCCCCTCACAGCGGGCAATGATCTCTTTTGCCTCGCCTTCTATATGCTTCCGCTCCAGAAGGAGAGATATCGGAAGATAACCGGCGTCAAGAGCCCGTTCAATTACCCGGGGACTTTCCGCGATAAAAAGCCCCTGTCCCGGAAGGTTCAAAAGCTGGTTTTCCGTGAGGCGTGCATAAATGTCCAATTCCGGCGCATGAAAGTCTGTAATTTCAATAATCTCCGGCATAGCTTCCTCCTCTGGATTTTTAGCTTTTATCTCCCGCCAAGCACCTCCCGCAGCACTTCCGTCAGCCGCACAAGCGTATCCGGGAAGAAAATTCCGTACTGCTCCGCTTTCTCCGTGCGGATCCGTATATCTCTTGGATGCTCTTTGAAAGCCTCCTGGTTAGCCGTCAGGCGGTCCGTGGAAATCCCGCAGGACTGAAGAAGCCGGAAGACTGTCTCGCACATATTAAAATTGTTCCCGGAGCCAAAGTTGTAGACACCTCCCGGAAGGGAAAAGGTCTGCTCCAGTTTCTCTGCCACAAGGCGTACATCCGTGATTCCCCGGAAATCACAGACCGGATAAACCATGGCCTGTCCCTGCCGCAGGGATTTTAGAAAGCCCATAAGAAAATTTCCATGCTCTTTCGGCGAAAGCTGCTCCCGGTCATACATCCAGCACAGACGGAGACACACGGTCTCCGGGCAGAGAGCCAGACAGCGCTCTTCCGCTTCCAGTTTCTGCCGTCCATATTCCCCGGCAGGCTGTACCGCCTCCTCCTCTCCGTGAGGTCCCGGTGCCTCGCTGCCAAAATAAATCTGATCCGAACTGCAGAAAATCAGTTTGCTTCCGGCCGCGGCGCAGGCCCGGGCCAGATGCTCCGTTCCCTGTACATTGATGCTCCGGGACTGGGCCGGATACTGCTGGCACCATCCCGTATCGGACACGGCCGCACAGTGAACGACAATCTGAGGCCGGTTTTTCTTAAGATAGCGCTGCACCCTGCCTTCGTCGCTTAAATCCAGTTTTTCATGGGAAGGAGCCAGAATCCGGTAGCGATCCGCATATTCCCGCACAATGCGGCTTCCCAGAAAACCCGAAGCTCCCGTCACCAGCATCCGCACCTTTTCCGTTTCCTCCCAAATCCACCGGAAAGCAAGCCAAGTCAGAACCGCACCCACAACCGCACATCCCAGATGGAAAAACAAATCGGGTATCTCCAGAATCTCAAACAGAGGATCCATAAACACAGAGTAGGCATTAAAACAGATGTGAAGAATAACGGGAGCCAGAAGCGTCTCATACCGCATACAGACATAGCCCAGGGCCATTCCCAGCAGAAACGCATAGGTTCCCTGCACCAGGTTTAAATGGGCAATTCCGAACATCAGGGCCTGAATCGCATTGACGATCCAAAATCCTGCTCCCGTACGTTTCAGATATTCCATCGTCAGCCCCCGGAAGAACAATTCCTCTGCTATGGGACCGATAATCGCTACCACAATCACTGTAAGCAGGGTGAATTCCGAAATTCCGGCCTCCTCCATCAGCTCCGCATATTCCTCCATCTGCGCCGGATCCAAAAGATTCCAGAAATTTAAGACCACTTGAATGGCACACTGAAGGCCTACAGCCAGAGCCAGAATCTTTGCCGCAGATTTCCAGGAAAAGGACTTGATCCGCCTCATCTCCACCTGACGGTTTTTGCGGAAAGCCAGCAGGTAGTACCATAATCCTGAAATCAGCAGACACATGAGATCAATTACCAGCATTATGCCCATGATGTCGTCCATGTAGGCCTGTCCTGCCGTCTCAGGGCCCTGGTTCAGGATCATTCCCACTGCAAATACAATCGAACCGAAAAACTGTGTTGCCAGCATTGCCAGCAGGGGAACCATCCCCATCAGATACCAGCCAACTTTTTTCACCGCATGTACCTCCAAATTAATTTTTTTACATCGAAACGCCCAGCAGGATTCCAAATCCTGCGGCAATTCCATACAAAAGAAGTAAAATCTTAAAATTTTCCTTCATGGGACGGTTGGACCGGAAAAGTACCGCCAGGCCTACGCCGGCCCCCGCACTTAAGCCTGCCACCGCAGAACCGAAGCTTAAGCCTCCGGCCAGATACAGCTCTGTAACCAGAACCGAGGAGGCACAGTTGGGAATCAATCCCAGAAGGGCTGCCAGAAACGGCTGCAGCAGGGTATCCCTCCCCAGTATCCGGGCCAGCTGCTCCACCCCCAGAAACTCCAGGACCAGATTCAGCACAAAGGTAAATCCCAAAAGATACACCGCCAGGCGCAGGGTATGCCAAAGAGCCGGCCGCCAGACGCCGCTGGTATTGCTGCAGCCGCAGCTTTTACACAAGTCCCCGATGTGTTTCTCTTCTTTGGGGTTCCGGCTAAAGAAGTCCAGGATATATCCGGCAGCAATTCCAAGCATCACCTTCGCCAGCAGCAGAGGAAAAATAGTGCCGGCGCTTCCCGGATGCCCCAGAAGAATCAGCACCGCCTCATCGGAGGTGGAGAGAAACACGGCCAGCAAAGTTCCCAGGCTTATAAGCCCTCCGGAATACAAATTAGCGGCAGCCACGGAAAATCCGCACTGGGGAATGCAGCCAAAGACCGCCCCTGCCGCCGGGCCAAACCGTCCCACCCTGGAGAGCAGACGGCTGGCTGCACAGCCGGAATAATGCTCCATGGCCTCTATCACCAGAAAAGCAGCCAATAAAAAGGGAAGGGTTCTCGCTGTATCCAGAACCGCATCCAAAAACGCATCTATTATCATAAAACACCTCAAAATCCGCAGCCAGCACAAAAGAATCGGATAGCCCCGGGAATTTCCCGCAATAAAAACTGCGGTATCTTATAGATATACCATTTTTTGCAGAAATTGGCAACTTCGTTAAAAAATTATCGTTTTCCTGTTGCATTTCCGAAAAAATCTGTTATAATGAGCCCTGGAAGTAAAGTAGGAATCCATGCGTCAAGTGTTCGCCGGCTGGGGAGTTGCCGCGAAACGAAAAGACGGAGCGTCTGCACATCCGTCTTACGATATGGGATCCGCACCCGTTGCTGCCGCAGATGAGTACATCTCATGTGTGGAGGAACGATAACACAACAGGAGGTGTATTTTTTATGCAGTTTTGTTCCAAAGAAGCATTCCGGCTGCGCGCGCAGCTTCAGGATATGCGAAACATCCAAAGTATCTGCCTGGGCGGGCTTTTTGTGGCCGCCTACGTGGTTCTGTCTCTTTTCAACATCCGTTTTTCCGAATTTCTGGAATTCCGGCTGGCCTTTCTTGCCCTGTCGGCCGCCGCGTTTTACGGCGGTCCTGTCATGGGAATGACTGTAGGTATCGCCGGCGACGTGATCAGCTACTTCGTCATGCCCCAGTCTGCCCCCTTTTTTCCGGGCTTTACCTTGACTTATGCTGTCCTGGGCTTCCTTTTCGGGCTGATTCTCTACCGCTCCCGCATTACGCCCCTGCGGGCCTTCGCGGCCGGGCTTGCAGAATTTTTCATTTCCTGCACCCTGACCACATTCTGGCTCCACCTGATGTACGGCATGGACTGGAAATATCTTCTGACCATCCGCATCGTCAAAAATGCCATTTCCCTGGGCGTCTATTCCGTTTTGCTCTTTGTATTCCTCTCTGCCTTTTCCAGGATTCTGGCCTCCGGCCGGATGTCCGAAAAAGCCGCGGGACAGGTTCCCCGGTAACGGAATGCCCTCTTTACAGGCCGCAGGCCAGCCCTTTCAGCGTAGAGATGGAGAGATCGCCCACTACGGCCAGATCCTCCGCCTGGTAAGCATAGGGGAAGTTATCCTCAAAGAGGATCTGGGAGGAGGGAGGAAATTCATCGTCCCCCTCCCAGAGGATAAAGCGCACATGCAGGCCGTTGATAAATTCAAATTCATAAGCCGCATCCCCCATGGAAATTTTTTCAGCTCCCATTTTTTCCATGGCTGCGCAAAAAGCGTCAAGTTTAAATCCAAATCCGAATTTTAAGCGTGCAAGACAGCGCCCTTCAAACTGCCGGAAATATACTTCCCCCCAGGGAACCTCCCGATAGGTCAAGTATTTTCCGGCACTTTTTACCATCTGGCCGGAGATCAGGAACCGCAGCACAATGATCTTTGCGGCCGCCTGGGACAGGAGAAGGAAGACGCCCTCCTGTCCTTCTTCTTCCTTGTGCACATCAAATTCCGGGAAGTCTACCAGGTAGGAATACCCCAGCAGACGGATGTGAAACTGCCTGTTCTTTGGATCGTAGGCCACGCCGCAGCGCAGCGCCGCCTCTTCCGGATCCAGTTTCCGGTATTCCTCCAGATAATGCTCCAGGGGAATCCGCTCTTTGTTGTCTTTTTCGTACGGAAATTCCATTGCTTTCTGCACCTCCTCTACTGCTCTACCGAGGGGAACAGGGAACTGTCCGTGTGAGGCAAAAAGCAGCAGGCTACAAACTCGTCCATATAGCCAGGCTCTGTGGAAAGCTCCAGATAAGTCATATTCTGGGCCAGCTCGTAAACTTTGCGCTCCGCCTTGGTGGAAAGCAGCATGGCATAAGCCCCGGACAAGGAGGAGTTGCCGATATAGTGGTAGCATTCCACCGGAATATCCGGGAACATTCCGATGTTGACGGCATTCTGCATATTGATGCCGCTGCCGATTCCCCCTGCCACATACACTTGCTCAATCATGCTGATATCGAAATCCAGAGTTCCCAGCATGGTGCGGATGGCAGAGAAAATAGCTCCTTTGGCACGGATAAAGTTGTCGATGTCCACTTCCGTGATCTCCACGTCCTTCACGGAACCGGAATCCTCTTCAAAGGCCAGTACATAGCTGCCCATGCCGTAGGCGTCCCGCTTCACCCGGCGGCCCTCCCGGATGAATTTTCCTTTGGGGCTGATAATCTTACAGCGGAACAGCTCCGCAATCACGTCTATAATACCGGAACCGCACAGGCCGATGGGTTTCTCTCCCGCCTCACCGATAATGGCAAAGGACGGCTCCATGGTTTCCGCGTCAATGGTGCAGGCTTCGATGGCCCCGTCCGTAGCCCGCATGCCGCAGCTGATATCTCCGCCCTCAAAGGCCGGCCCTGCGGAGCAGGCACAGCTCATCATAAAGTCGGAATTTCCGAATACCAGCTCCCCGTTGGTTCCCAGATCGATAAAGAGGGAGAACTGGGGCTGGTTCCAGAGCATGCTTACCAGGGTTCCCGCAGTAATATCCCCTCCCACATAACTGCCGATGTTGGGAGCCATAATAATATGGGCGTCGGGATGCACCTTCAAATTAATATCCGACGCATAGAAAGAATTGGTCTTAAAAAATGCCGGAATATACGGTTCCATACGCAGAGGATCCGCATTGATCCCCATAAGCAGATGGTTCATAGTGGTATTTCCCGCAATGGCCAGACGGTAAATATGCCTGGGGCTGATGCCCGCGGAACGGCACATCTGCTGGATCATGGGATTTAACGTCTCTGCCACAATGGCATCCTGAAGCCGGGTCCGTCCTCCCTGCTTGGTGGATTCGATAATGCGGTTGATGACATCCGCACCGTAGCGGATCTGTCCGTTTCCGGTGGAGGCTTTGGCCAGAATCCGTCCGTCCAGCATGTCCACCACTACGGCGGACACTGTGGTGGTTCCGATATCGACGGCCAGGCCTCCTACCACCAGATCTTCATTTTTGCCGTAAATATCGTACACGAACACATGGCGCTTTCCCTGCCCGATGACACACTGAATCTCGAAATTACTCCCGCGCAGCACATTGGGCAGCTTGCGCAGGGAGGAATACGGAATACGGATGTACTGGATTCCGGTCTTCTCCTGCAGCGCCCGTATCACCCGCTCAATGTCCGGCATGGTATCGTCAAGGCTCGGGGGATCCATCTGAATCCGCACCACGTGAATGTTGTTGTGAAGCGGCAGATCCGCTTCCTCAATCTTCCGTTTGGACTCATCAAAGATGGCCACTTCCTCCGGAGAACTCAAATCCGCTACCTTCATGCGGCTCCGGTAGGCGGAAGCAATGTCCGGCACCAGTACCTCCACATCCCCGGCCACAGAGCTCACGCAGGCCAGACGCCACCCTTCCTCATATTCACTGTCGCTGATATGGCGGGTTTTCTTGGAATCCAGTTTTCCTTTTAAAAACTTCACTTTACATTTTCCGCAGGATGCGTTGCCGGAGCAGGGCGCGTCAATCACCACGTTAGACTTTCTTGCAGTCTCCAGCAGGTTCTCTCCCAAAACCGTGGAGACCGTCACTTTCTCACCGTTCTCGAATTGAAATACTACATTTGCCATTCCAAACTTCCTCCTGGTATCTCTTTGTTAGAATTATAACATAGTCGTTGGGATTCGTCCACGCATTTCCAATTTGGATTTTTCTGCGCTTTTGTCAATTTCATTCTCTTTTTGTTGAATTTTGTTATTTTATCTGAATTTTTATTTTAAATAAAATAAATTATAATATAATATCAATTTATTTTTCATAATTTTGTAATATATTTGGGATATACTTAGAAAAAGGAAAACAACAAGAGAGAAATGAGGTGTGTCTATGAAAAAATTTTCCCTACGGTGCAGCGCTTTCCTGCTGGCTGCAATCCTCTTCCTCCCGCCGGTCATGCCGGACGTGAAGGCGGCCGGAAAACCGGATACCGCTGCCGTCCCCGCATCGTTTCCCGTCCCGGAAATCCGCAGCCCCAGGCTTGCCTATACAGAGCTTGCGGTTCGGGAAAAGTCCTTGCTGGATGAAGCTCTCTGCGATTTCGTATCGGAAGATGTGGTCTGCCTGATGGATGCAGGCATCGACTACACCATCAGCGAATGGGTAGAAAAATCCACACACACTTACCTCTTTTTTGATAAAGACCTTCCTGACGGAACCCTTTACACGGCCTGCGGATATGCCAGAACCGCAAACGGCGGGTACGTCTATTTCGAGCTCTCCTCCCCGGAAAAGCTGACGGAGGAGACGGTAAATTTTCAGGTGAAGCAGGCTTTTAGCGGCCCCTGGAATTTTGAAACCCGAAGCTGTTAACATTCATTTCTTTGGTAGTTTACTTGATCGCCAGAACGCCCGGACAACCGGGCGTTCTGGCGTTTTGGCATCTTTCTATTCTCCTTTCAGACACCTGATTACAAAAGTTCCAGCAGCGCTTCCACATTTTCCCGGCTGGTGGCCCAGCTTGTAGCCAGCCGGACAACGGTGTGATTTTCATCCAGCTTTTCCCAGACACTTACCGCAGCTTTTTTCTGCAGCCCGGCCAGAGCCTCGTTTTCCATAATCAGGAACTGCTGATTGGTTGGCGACTCCAAGTAGAACCGGCATCCTTTTTTGTGCAGTCCCTCTTTTAAGAGCTCCGCCATCTCGATGGCGTGGCGGCTGATTTTCAGATAGAAGTCATCCGTAAAAAGCGTGTCAAACTGTATTCCCAAAAGCCGCCCTTTTGCAAGCAGCGCACCGTGCTGTTTGACCCTGGTAAGAAAATATTTCGGCATATTGTTTTTGGTAAACACCACTGCCTCCCCGCAAAGAGCTCCTACCTTGGTGCCTCCGATATAAAAAACGTCGCAGTACCTGGCAATCTGAGGCAGGGAAACGTCCGTATTCCGGCTTGCCAGGCCGTATCCCAGGCGGGCCCCGTCCAGATACAGGGGAATCCGGAATTCTCTGCAGATTCCGGAAAGCTCCGCCAGTTCCTGGCATGTATAAAGGGTTCCGTACTCCGTAGGATGGGAAATGTAAACCATTCCCGGAAACACCATATGATCGTGATTTTCATCCTGCCAAAAGCCCTCAAGAAAAGCCTTCAGATCTCCGGCGCTTATCTTCCCCTCATGCTGGGGCAGCTCCAGGACCTTGTGCCCGTGATATTCTATAGCTCCCGCCTCGTGGAGGCTTACATGACCCGTCCGGGCAGCTGCCACGCCCTCATAAGGCTGCAGCATCGTATCAATCACCACCATATTGGTCTGAGTTCCGCCCATGAGAAAGAATACCTCCGCCTGGGGGCAGCCGCATGCTTTGCGTATTTTTTCCTTCGCAGACCGGCAATAAGCATCGCTGCCATAGCCGGGCAGCTGCTCCAGATTGGTTTCCGTCAGGCGCTGCAGAATCCTTCCGTGAGCTCCTTCCGTGTAATCGCTTTCAAAAGATAACATTTTACCGCCCTCCTATTGTATTCCAAAATGCCGCAGGGCATTGCTGATTCCCCCGGCATCCACGTCATCCGTCACATAATCAGCGCAGGCTTTTACAAAAGGCTCCGCATTTCCCATGGCCACGCCGGTTCCGGCAAATTTCAGCATTTCCATATCATTTTCCCCGTCCCCGAAGGCGATAATCTCTTCCGGCGCAATTCCATAGCGGGAAAGAATCTGCTGCATTCCCACCACCTTGCCGCCTTCCTTCGCAATAATATCTGTGCCGAAATCACTCCACCAGGTCATTTTGCAATGAGGCATCCGGCGCATCACCTGGCTGACCTCCTTCTCTTTGGCAAACACATTGACCAGATAAACCTCACTCCCCCTGTATCTGTCTATCTTGGGAAGCTGAGAAGAAATGGCTGACTGAGCCCTGCGCACCCTCTCGTCAATAAAATTAATATAAATCCTTTCTTTCTCCACAAAAGCAATAGGCAGCTCCCGCTGTTCAAACAAAGGAAGAATCTGCCGTATATCTGCCGGATCAATCTCATAACCGGACAATGCTTTCCGGTCTCCGTCCAGACAGAGCTGTCCGTTCAGCAGCACATAGCCGTCAAATTTCAAATCCCGCACCGGCAGATCCGAAAGCTCCAGGATATGCCTCCCGGTGGAAGTGAAAACCAGCACGCCCTTCG
>ERZ777305.1996-NODE-1996-length-19635-cov-12.124668_pt1 | contig 19635 bp, 16 predicted proteins | sample MGYA00374965_ERZ777305 | MGnify/ENA primary metagenome ERZ777305 (study PRJEB29328, sample SAMD00013331) | mouse gut metagenome | study: EMG produced TPA metagenomics assembly of the Metagenome analysis of fecal microbiota from mouse which was promoted... | reverse complement strand
GAATATCGATGCCTTTTCGTAAAACAGGCGTTACGCCTGCGCGCAGTTCGCCGCCTCCCCACCGCGGCGGACTGCAACTCGCCCGAAGGCTCGCGCAGACCTCCGCCGTCGGCGAACATCTGGCTGACGCGTGTGAATTATATATTATATAAATGCGGTTCGGAGAACCGTGCGGGCCGCAGCCTCTGCCCCGCGGAGGCCCGCTATTCGCACAGCTCATTCACGCGGTCTCCGCAGGCTGCGACCCGAAATTTGCGCCGAAAATCTCAAAAAATCCCTCGAAAACACGAAAAATAACAAAAAAAGCATGCAAATTGTTGTACGATACAATTATTTGTACTACTTTTGGGACAGCGATCCGTCGGAAAAGACGTGAATCGCATTGCTGTCACGGTAAACGTGAGAAATTTACTATAAAGCAGCAATAAGAGGATGTCCCACTTCGGATCGTGAACCACGCTCCGATTTGGTGAGAGTACATCAAATGACTGCGCCATGACGGGCGTGGGCCTCTTGTATTATGAAGCTTTATGGGTATCTCACGACCTACTGTGACGTAGTAATGCAAGCGTATTTATATACGGACTTCGGTCAGGTTCACGTTTCGTCTTTTGTTATTTTATACGGGTCGCATAACTTAAAAAAAGAAAGTTATGTTACCTTTGCAGAGAAGGACGGTTCAACCACCGTAACCGAAACATATTCTAAAGGTTAGGACAAACCTTTATACCTCGCTGTAAACTTCCGACTATCGTAACAGATAGGTTTCTTCCGGTATAAATTTTGTCTGAACCCCATGTTTTGCCCCTACTTCATTGTAGGGGTGGACTTGGGCGTAAGGGCAGCTACCGGAATAGGCTCGGAAGGCCGACAGCGAGGGGCTGCACCTGCGCCCTTTTTTTGTGTCCTTGCCTTTGCCAAAGAAATCCCCGACAAATAAAAATGCGGATAAGCTGCTTTTGCAGCGACGGGGTGTGCGAGCAGCGTTCTTATTGTATACATAATATATTACTATTCATTATCGTTCGCCGCCCCGTTTTTAATCAACTCGTCGGAACAGGCTATTTGATTATTAAAAGATTAGCATTCATCGATTTGTCATATAGGAGCCTTTCCGACGAGTTTTTCATAACCATCCGATTCACTAAGATATGAAAACGTTCCGTACCGACGAAGAGTTATTGGCCGCCCGCGATGCCGCCTTTCAGCAATGCCGCCGCGAAAACATCTCTGCGATAATAGATTGCCTTTTAGTGTGCAAAGAATTCGACGTCGTTGAATACGACTTTTCGATCCGCATCGACGAGGCTGTCGTGTTGGTCAACATGGTTTCTTATATCGACGGCGAGTCGTTCCGTGTCGATTATTCCGAATCCGATTTCGATGGCGACGAGGGTTCTATTGCCAATATAGGCCGTTTGGTGGGTCGCGACCATTCTATCGTGATTCGTCAGGGCGATTGGGACAGCGCGTTTCGCTTTCCTATCGAGAGTCTCGTTCACCTCCGTTTCTTGGTCGAGTTCGTCGCCCGCGTGGGCGACTCGGATTTCACCGACGAGGAGTTCGAAAAGGAGATCAAAAGTAAATCCTTGATGGAATTGATGAAGGTAATGTTCAGGTTAGAGCCTTGATTTGTTCTCGGGCCGCATATACATGCGTCAGCACACCGCTCTGCGGTGTTATCTTCGGCGGCTCGCACCTTTGGTGCGACCCCCGCAGCCGCCGAAGATAGGTTTTGTCGATAATTCACGTGCGTCAGCCAAACCCGCGGCAGGAACATTTTCGATAAGCCGAGGGCAGAGCCGAACAAGTTCGGGCTATGCCGAGGCGAGAAAATGACTGCGTAAGCGAACGATTTCGGATTAAGGGCGGTCGCGGCGACGGAGCGTTTAAATCGGAGAACGTTTTCGATAAGCCGAGTGCAGAGCCGAACTTGTTCGAGCTATGCCGAGGCGAGAAAACGTCTGCGAAGCGAACTTTTGATCCTCAAAAATGCGAAGGCATCCGATTTAGCGAAGGCGCGAGAACGACCCCGAAATCGTTTCACCGCGGCGGATTTTAACTGCGCTTCGCTTGTTTTCCTCCTTCGCGCCTCGGCAATTCATGCAAGCACGATTGCCCTCGGCTTGGCGTCGGTTGGCGTTACCTTTTGGCCGCGCAAAAGGTAACATATATCTTTAAATGTTTTGCGGTTCGAAGAACCGTGCGGGCCGCAGCCTCGGCGCGCGGAGGCCCGCTATTCGCATTCGCTCATTCACGCGGTCGCTCCGCAGGCCGCGACCCGAATATCGATGCGCTTTTCGTAAAACAGGCGTAACGCCTGCGGCCCGCGCAGTTCTTCGAACTGCATTTTGTCGGTGCATGTGAATTTTGCAATAAAAAAAGCTGCCGAAACGCTCGGCAGCTTTTTGTCGCTATTCCCACTCGATCGTTGCGGGCGGTTTCGACGAGATGTCGTACACTACGCGATTCACCCCGTTCACCTTGTTTATGATCTCGTTCGACACCTTGGCCAGAAACTCGTAAGGCAGATGCACCCAGTCGGCCGTCATGCCGTCGGTCGAGGTCACGGCGCGCAGAGCCACGCAGCTCTCGTACGTGCGCTCGTCGCCCATCACTCCCACGCTCTGCACGGGCAGCAGCATAACGCCCGCCTGCCATACATCGTCGTAAAGGCCCGCTTCGCGCAGCATGTCGATGAATATCTTGTCGGCTTTCTGCAACACCTCCACCTTCTCGGGCGTCACCTCGCCCAGCACGCGGATCGCCAAGCCCGGGCCCGGGAACGGATGGCGTCCGATGAGCATGTCGCTGATGCCAAGCGTGCGGCCCACGCGGCGCACCTCGTCCTTGAAGAGCAGACGCAGAGGCTCCACGATCTTCAGGTGCATGTGCTCGGGCAGTCCGCCCACGTTGTGGTGCGACTTGATCTTCGCGGCGGGACCATTCACCGACGCCGACTCCACCACGTCGGGATAGATGGTGCCCTGAGCCAGCCACTTCACATCCTCGATGCGGCAAGCCTCCTCGTTGAACACCTCCACGAAGTCGCGGCCGATGATCTTGCGCTTCTGCTCGGGGTCGGTCACGCCCGCCAGATCGCCTAAGAACTTGTCGGCGGCCTTCACGCCCTTCACGTTGAGTCCCATGCCTTTGTACGATTCGAGCACGTCCTCGAACTCGTTGCGGCGCAGCAGACCCGAATCGACGAATATGCAGTAGAGATTACGACCTATGGCCTTGTGCAGCAACACGGCCGCAACCGACGAATCCACGCCGCCCGAGAGACCCAGAACGACCTTGTCGTCGCCCAATTTGGCCTTCAGCTCGGCCACGGTGCTCTCCACGAAGCTCTCCGAGGTCCACGACTGCTCGCAGCCGCAGATGCCCGTAACGAAGTTCTTCAAGAGCTGTTTGCCGTCGGTCGAATGGTACACCTCGGGGTGGAACTGTATGGCCCACGTCGGCTCGCCCGCAATGCGGTAAGCGGCCAACTCCACGTCGTCGGTCGACGCTATCGACTCATACCCCTCGGGAATGCGCGTGATGGTGTCGCCGTGCGACATCCACACCTGCGTGCGCTCGGGCATGCCCTTCATCAACGGATCGTCGGCGCTTTTCACCGTGAGCATGGCGCGGCCGTACTCGCGGCTGGGGGCGGGGCTCACCTCGCCGCCGAAGAAGTGGGCCAAGTACTGCGCTCCGTAACATACGCCTAACAGCGGCAGCTTGCCCTTGATCGCCCCGAGATCGATGCGCGGAGCCTGCGCGTCGCGAACCGAGAAGGGGCTGCCCGACATTATCACGCCCTTGATCGACTCGTCTATCTCGGGCAGATGGTTGAAGGGATGGATCTCGCAATAGACGTTGAGTTCGCGCACGCGCCGCGCTATGAGCTGCGTGTACTGCGAACCGAAGTCTATAATCAATATTTTTTCAGTCATAAAACAGTAAATGTTTCGTTTCCGTAAGTGTATCCGGACCTCGCCGCGGCACGTCGTGCGCTCGCGCCCTTCGGTCGCGATTCCGACCTCCCCGCAGCCGCCTCGGACCTACTCTCCGCGCGAGTAGTTGGGAGTCTCGCGGGTGATGGTTATGTCGTGGGGATGGTTCTCCACCACGCCGTTGGAGGTAATGCGCACGAAGCGGGCCTTCTGCAACGAGGCCATATCCTTGGCGCCGCAGTAACCCATTCCCGCGCGGATGCCGCCCACGAGCTGGTACACCGTCTCGCTGAGCGAGCCTTTGAACGGCACGCGGCCCACGATTCCCTCGGGCACGAGCTTCATGTCGTTCTTCTCCTCGCCTTGGAAATAGCGGTCGCGCGAACCCGCCTTCATAGCGTCGATCGAGCCCATACCGCGATATGTCTTGAATTTACGTCCGTTGTAGATGATCGTCTCGCCCGGCGACTCCTCGGTGCCCGCGAACATCGAACCTATCATCACGCAGTCGCCGCCCGCGGCCAAAGCCTTCACGCAGTCGCCCGAGTAACGCAGGCCTCCGTCGGCGATGACGGGGATGCCGCTGCCCTTGATGGCGTTCGAAGCCTCGAAGATGGCCGTAAGCTGGGGCACGCCCACTCCCGCGATGATGCGCGTGGTGCAGATCGAACCCGGGCCGATGCCCACCTTGATGCCGTCGGCTCCCGCCTCCACCAAGTAACGGGCCGCCTCGGCGGTGGCTATGTTGCCCACCACCACGTCCAGCTCGGGGAACTGGCTCTTGATCTTCCTGAGCATCTCGACCACGTTTTTCGAGTGTCCGTGAGCCGAATCGAGCACCACGGCGTCGACGCTCTCGGCCATGAGGGCCTTCACGCGCTCGACGGCGTCGGGCGTAATGCCTATTCCCGCCGCCACGCGCAGACGTCCTTTCGAATCCTTGCAGGCGTTGGGATGGTCCTGAACCTTGGTGATATCCTTATATGTGATAAGACCGATCAGTTTGCCGTGGTCGTCCACCACGGGCAGCTTCTCGATCTTGTTGCGCAGCAGAATCTCCGACGCCTTCTCCAGCTCGGTGCTGTGGGTGGTGATGATGTTCTCCTTGGTCATAACCTCGTCGATGGCGCGGTTCATGTCGCGCTGGAAACGCAGGTCGCGGTTGGTGACTATGCCGATCAGGCGGTTGTCGGCGTCGATGACGGGGATGCCGCCGATCTTGTTGTCGTGCATGAGCTTCAGCGCGTCGCCCACCGTCTGCTCCTTGGTTATGGTGATCGGATCGTAAATCATGCCGTTCTCGGCGCGCTTCACGCGACGCACGTGGGCCGCCTGCTCGGCGATCGACATGTTCTTGTGAATGACGCCTATGCCGCCTTCGCGCGCGAGGGCTATGGCGAGCGGAGCCTCGGTGACCGTATCCATCGCGGCCGACACGATAGGTATGTTCAGTTTGATATTTCGCGAAAAGTGCGTCTCGGTCGAGACTGTTCGCGGCAACACTTCCGAATAGGCGGGTACGAGCAACACGTCGTCGAAGGTCAACCCTGTCGACTGTACCCTTTCATCTATGAACGACATAATCTTGGGTTTTTGTTGCGCACAAAGATAGGCATAAAAACCCATACCGCCAAACGCCGACGCGCCATTTTAAGGCGCGACGATGGTTTTTTCGAGATATTTTTCCCGCTTTTCGGCGCGGATCTCCCCGACGGGGAGCAGCACGGCCGTTTCGTACGCGTCGCCGAAGTCGCGGTTGACGGCAGTGTCGAACACCCGCATCGCGGGACAGAGGCGCATGTAGGCGTGGATCATGGGCGGCACGTTCTCGCCCCGCTCGCGCAGCAATCGCAGCAGAAGCGCGTAATTCTCGGCGTAAGAGGGCGCGGTGAAGATCCCCTCGGCGAGAGGCTGATCGGCGGGCTCGCGGGCGCTCAGCAGCGGGCTGTCGGAGCCGAAGAACCTATGCAAGAATGTCATGAGCAGCCGCCGCGCCTCGGCGTCGTAATGCGGATAGACCGTCACCTTGCCGAACAGGTAGCGCACGTCGGGACGCGAGGCCACGATGCGGCCCAGCCCCTGCCACAACGACTCCATCGCGAATAGCGGATGGGCCCCGCGCTCCTTCGCTCCGCTCCCCGCGACGAACGAACGGCCCAGCTCGACGGCATGCGGCAGGAAATCGCGGCGGAAATCTTCGCTGAAACGGAAATAGTGCGACGACGAGATGTTATCCTCGTCGCACTCGCTGCAGATCGCGTAACGGTAGCCGCCCGCGATGGCGCGACGGCGCGGATCCCACGCGACGAGCTGGCGGTAACCCTCGGGAGCGGTGTCGTCGGCGTCGATGTCGACGGCGCGCCCCGTGCCGCCGCCCGAGTTGCGGAACGCCTCCTCGCGCAGCCGCCCCGTCTCGTACATGAGCGATGGGGCCTCGGCCGCGCGGAACGAATAGAGCCGATAGCCTCCCCGCGTCGAGACGGCTACGGGGCGCAGGGCGGCCAGCTCCTCCTCGACGGCCTCGCGGGGCAGCGGAGGAGCCACGGCGACGGCCGCGCGCGACGATATCGATGAACGGCGGGTCATAGCACGCGGGTGTTTTGCGCGAGGGCATAGACCCGCCGCCGCACCATGCGGCAGCGTTCGGCGTCGCTCGCCAGCGGCCGCAGATCGGCGGGGCGGATGGGCGCGCCGACCCTCATCGCGATGTCGGTCCCCCGCTGGCGGAACATCTCGTCGGCGAGCAGCAGCATTTCGAAATTGAACTTCACGCCCAACGCCTTGCGCAGCCACGCCGCCCGATAGAAGCGGTCGGAGAGGCTGCCGCCCACGTAAAGCGGGATTATGGTGCGGTCGTAACGCTCGGCCAAGCGAACGAATGAGGCGCGCCACGCGGGATCCTCCACCCCGCGGCGCGTGCGGCGCGAGCACAACCCGGCGGGAAAGGTCAGCACGGGCAGGTCGGAGGCGAAGGCGCGTTCGCGTATGGCGGCGTACTCGGGTTGCTGCGCGCCGGCCTTGTTGACGGGTATCCACAGCGGGCGCAGCGGCTCGATGTGTGTCAGCAGATCGTTGACTATGGCTCTCACGCCTCCGAAACGCCGGCAGAGGGCGTGGCAGACCGCCACGCCGTCCAGTCCGCCGAAGGGGTGGTTCGCCACGACCAGATAGCGGCCGTCGAGGGGTATCGAGTCCAAGCCCTCGACGCGGCAGGTCACGCACAGCTCGTCGAGCCATGCGCCGAGCACCTCCTGCGGTTCGGCGTCGCGATAGCGGTGCAGGAATGAGTTTATCTCGTCCTCGTGCAGCAGCTCGCGCAACCGCCGCACGACCGCTCGTGGGAGCAGCTGCGCGAATCGCGGAGCGCGGCGCCGCAAAATATCGGCTATGTCGATTCGTTCCATAATTGTCTTGCCAAATTTGTGAAGTCTCGATATCTCGGAGAGGATTCTCGCGGACAGAGCGAAAAATATTACGCGAGAAATAAGCAACATTTCTGCTAAAAGCAGTACCTTTATGCCCAAATACGCTTTTGAGATACAAAAATGTCTTTCGACGCTATGACATACCATGTGCCCGTGCTTCTGGAGGAGTCGGTCGCGCTGCTCGACATCGCCCCCGCAGACATCTGCTGCGACCTCACCTTCGGCGGCGGCGGACACTCGCGGCGCATACTTTCGAAGCTCGGACCCGAAGGGCGGCTCTATGCCTTCGATCAGGACAGCGACACGCTCGCCAACGCCCCTCGGGACGACCGTTTCCACTATGTGGAGAGCAATTTCCGCTTTCTGCGCGGCGCGCTGCGGCTGCGCGGCGTGGAGCGCGCGGACGCGATTCTGGCCGATCTGGGCGTTTCGTCGCACCACTTCGACGAGACGGAACGCGGCTTCTCGTTCCGCGGCGACGGACCTCTGGACATGCGCATGAACCGCCGCGGAGGACGCACGGCGGCCGATGTGGTGAACCGTTACGACGCCGACTCGCTGGCCCGCGTGCTGCGCGATTACGGCGAGCTGGAGACGACGTGGAAAATCGCGGCATGTATCGTGCGGAGTCGCGAGCGATCGCCTCTGCTGACCACCTCGCAATTGGTGGCGGCGGTGGCACCCTGCACCCCCAAGCGCGACGAGTCGAAGTTCCTCACCAAGTTGTTTCAGGCCCTGCGGATCGAGGTCAACGGCGAGATGGAGGCGTTGAAGATGGCGTTGGAACAGTCGCTCAAGGTGCTGCGCCCGGGCGGGCGGCTGGCGGTGATATCCTATCACTCGCTCGAAGACCGTCTGGTGAAGAACTTCATGCGCAGCGGCAACTTCGAGGGGCGCGTGGAGCGGGATTTCTACGGCCGCGCCTCGTCGCCTTTCGAAGTCGTGACGCGCAAGGCTGTCGTGCCCTCGGCGGAAGAGGTGGCGCGCAACCCGCGCTCGCGCTCGGCCAAGCTGCGGGCGGCGGTGAAATTGTAATCGGAAGCTGTTCGCCGACAGCGGCAGGAATGCGACAGCAGTCCGCCGCGCGGGGTGGCGGCGAACTGCCGACATCGACAAGCGATGTCGATAATATTATAAAGAACAAACAGATCATGCGACCCGAAAACGACGATTTCGACCCGCAGAGCGAGGAGGAGCAGAGGCGGCTGGAGGAGGACGAGGAGTTCCGCCGCCGCGTGCGCCGCGAGATTCTGCGCGTGCAGAGCGGCGAGGCCGACGAGGAGATAGAGCGCGACCTCGAGGAGGAGCGTCAGGAGCGCGAGGAGGCCGAGGAGGAGCAGAGCCGCCGTCGGCACAAGCGTTCGCGGCTGCTGTGGCTCATCTTCTCGGGCAACATTCTGGTGAACCGCAGCGTGGCGGAGAACTACCGCTACTTCGCGGCCATCGCGGCGATGTGCTTCGTCAGCATCGTGGTGATGTTCACGGCCCTGCACGCCGATCTGAAGTATTCGCGCATGGAACGCGAGGTGCAGCTTCTGCGCGAGCGGTCGATACGCCTTCAGGAGCAGCTGCACCGCCGCACCACCCACGCGGCGATGGTCGAGGAGCTGCGGCGTCGCGGCATCGACCTGCAAGACCCGCGCAAGCCCAAGGCCGTGGTGGAGGATTAGACGGCCGCGCCGATCGGACCTACCGAAGCGACGACGCTCCGACAAGGCGAGGCCGCGCATAAGCGATTTGGATTTAAAATGGCAAGACAGAAACGAGAAACGGACATAAAGGACGAGATGTACGCGAGGGTGAAGAAGGTTTACGGCCTCTTCATCCTCGTGGGATTGTGCGTCATGGTACGCCTCGTGTGGGTGCTGGGCTTCAGCGGCGAGATCGCATACAACGCCGACCGCCTGCAACAGCGCATCTTCGTCGCCGACTCGGTATATTCGCGGCGCGGCTCGATTCTGGCGCGCGACGGCGAACCCTTGGCCACCTCGATCCTGCGCTACCGCGTCGACTTCGACATGGCCAGCGACGGCTTCGATTCGCTGGCGTTGTTCCGCGAGCAGGCCGATTCGCTCTCGAAACTTCTGTCCCGCTTCTTCCGCGACCGCTCGGCGTCGGAGTATCGCCGCCGCTTGGTCGACGAGCATCAGAAACGCTACAAGGTGACCTTCCGCAAGGACACCACCGTGCGCCGCTCCGACGGATTCTTCGCCCGCGTGTGGGATATCCTGCGCAAGGACGAGTTCAAGACGGTGAAGCTCTACGACACCATGCGCGACCACACCCCCGTGGCGATCATGCCCCGCCCCGTCGACTACAACGAGTGGCAGGAGCTGCGCAAATACCCCATCCTGAACTGGAACATGGGCATGACCTACAATTTAGTGACGGTCGACCAGCGCGTCTATCCCTATGGCGAGCTGGGGCGCCGCACGCTGGGTCTGGTGGGCGACAGAGGCAATTACGGCATCGAGGCGGTCTACCGCGAGATACTCGAAGGGCGCAACGGCCGCATGCTGCGCCAGCGCATAGCCCCCGGGTTCTCGAGCGTGGTGCACAGCGGCGACAACATCGACGCCGAAGACGGCATGGACATAATCACCACCATCGACGTCGACATACAGCACATCGCCGACCAAGCCCTGCGCCGCCAGCTCGTGGCCGAGCGCGCGATATGGGGCACCGCGATGGTTATGGAGGTGGCCACGGGCGACATTCTGGCCTTGGTCAATCTGGGTGAGACCTCGGAGCGCAGCGGCGTCTACATCGAGAAGGAGAACTACGCCCTCAGCCGACGCATGGAGCCCGGGTCGACGTTCAAGTTAGCGGCCCTGCTGGCGTTGGTCGACGACTGCGACGTGCCCATCACCAAGAGATACGACACCTTTCACGGCCGCGCCGTGCGGATCGGCGGCAACCGAGGCCCCCTCATTCAGGACTCGCACAACATAGGCGGCGAGATCGACCTGAAGGAGGCCGTGGCGCAGTCGTCGAACGTCTACTTCGCCGAGGCGATATATCAGGCCTACAAGAACGATCCCGAACGATACCTGAAATACCTCAGGCATCTGGGACTCGACCGCACCACGGGGCTCGACGACATGGGCGAGGCGTCGCCGCTGCTGCCCGAGTACGGCAAGAAGTCGAAATCGTGGTCGGCGCACACGCTGCCCAACCTCGGTTACGGCTACGCCATCGAGCTGCCGCCCATCCACACCTTGGTGCTCTACAACGCCGTGGCCAACGACGGCCGCATGATGGCGCCGCGTCTGATACGCGAAGTGCGTCGCGGCGGCAAGACCGTCGATCGGTTCCCTCCGCGGGTGCTGGTCGACCGCATCTGTTCGAGCGGCGCGCTCGACGTGGTGCGCGAGTGTCTGGAGGAGACGGCGCGCACGGGTACGGCCAAGGCCTATTTCCGCGACACCCTCTCGTTCCGCGTGGCGGGCAAGACGGGTACGGCGAAGTTCGCCCAGAGCGGCATAAAGTACTCCGACGGCTACTATCTGGGTTCGATGGCGGTATATTTCCCCGCCGACAATCCCAAATACACCGTCATGACCTCGGTCTTCACCCGCCGCGGACGCGGCACCACGGTTTACGGCGCGGGTCTGGCGGGTCCCGTCGAACGCGACATAGTGCACTACATATATTATCGCGACGAGGATTGGCACCAAACCCTCACCCCCTCGCGCGAGAAGCATTACCCCGCGCGGGTGAAGGGCGGCAACATAGCCGACGTGCGGCGCGTGGCCGACAAGTTCTCGCCGCGCGTGTCGTTCACCGACCGCCACGGATGGGGCGTATCGCGCACCGACAGTCTGCGCAACGTCGACATCCACACCTCGGAGGCCGACCGCGCCACCATGCCCAACGTGGTGGGCATGGGTTTGAAGGATGCCCTCTACATGCTCGAAAGCCGCGGGCTGCGCGTGACTTTCACGGGCAAAGGCTCGGTGCGTTCGCAGAGCATCCCCGCGGGGCGCAAGATACGCGCGGGACAGCATGTGACCGTAACGCTCAGGTAGACGCCCGCGCCGCGTCGGACCGCGAAACAGAGAGAGAAAGAAAATTTGATATAGAACGATGAAACGACTCAGCGAACTGCTCGCGGCCACGGCCGCGCGCACCATAGTCACCTCTACCGACCCCGAGATCGCGGGCCTGCATTACGACTCGCGCAAAGCGGGCGCGGGCGACTGCTTCTTCGCCGTTCGCGGCACGCAGTGCGACGGCCACGACTTCATCGCCGACGCCGTGCGGGCGGGCGTGGCGGCCGTGGTGTGCGAGGAGCTGCCCGCCAATCAGAAGGAGGGCGTGAGCTATGTGGTCGTGGACGACAGCAACGGCGCGATGGCCGACATGGCCGCCGCCTTTTACGACCACCCGTCGCGCGAGCTGCGGTTGGTGGGCGTGACGGGCACCAACGGCAAGACCACCGTGGCCACGCTGCTGTGCGATCTGTTCGGCGCGCTGGGCTATCGCGCGGGGTTGATCTCCACGGTGGTCTACCGCGTGGGGGACCGCGAAACGGAGTCGACGCACACCACGCCCGACGCCGTGCGGCTCAACGCCATGCTGCGCGAGATGGTCGACGCGGGGTGCGAATACTGCTTCATGGAGGTGTCGTCGCACTCGATCGTGCAGGAGCGCATCCGAGGGCTGAAGTTCGAGGGAGCCGTATTCACCAACATAACCCACGACCATCTGGACTATCACAAGACCTTCGCGGAGTATATCAAGGCCAAGAAACGCCTTTTCGACTCGCTGCCCAAGGAGGCTTTCGCTCTGGTGAACGCCGACGACCGCAACGGCGAGGTGATGGCGCAGAACACCCGCGCCCGCACGAGCCGTTACTCGCTGCGCGCGGCGGCCGACTTCAATTGCAAGATCGTCGAGATGCTTTTCGACGGCATGCTGCTGCGCATGGACGGCAGCGAGGTGTGGGTGAATTTCCTCGGCCGCTTCAACGCCTGCAACCTGCTGGCCGTATACGGCGCGGCGCGGCTGCTCGGGGCCGACAAGGAGGAGACGCTGCGCGCCCTGAGCGCCCTGCGCTCGGTGAGGGGCCGTTTCGAACCCGTTCGCTCGGCGTCGGGAATAACGGCCATAGTCGATTACGCCCACACGCCCGACGCGCTGGAGAACGTGATCGCCACCGTGAACGACATCCGCAAACCCTCGCAGCAGCTCATAGCGGTGTGCGGCTGCGGCGGCGACCGCGACCGCGCCAAGCGGCCCGAGATGGGAGCCATAGCCTCGCGCGACGCCTCGATAGCCATATTCACCTCGGACAATCCCCGCACGGAGGATCCCGAGGCGATCCTCGACGAGATAATGGCGGGCGTTCGCGAGGGGGCGCGCTGTCTGCGCATCGCCGACCGCGCGCAGGCCATCCGCACGGCCGTCATGCTGGCGCGTCCGAACGACATAATCCTCGTCGCAGGCAAGGGACACGAGACCTACCAGATCGTGGGGCGCGCGAAGCGTCATTTCGACGACCGCGAGGAGCTGGCGGCGGCGTTCCGCGAGATGAAAGCATAGCGCGGCGGGGAAATGCGGTTCGGTGAAACGCGCGGGCCGCGGCCTCGCCCCTTCAAAGGACACTATTGAATAAAAACGATAAACACACGAAAAACTAACCATTTCGTTAAGCCGAGCGCAGAGCCGAACTCGTTCGGACTATGCCGAGGCGAGAAATGGAAGAATGAAATTCAACATTAAAAAACAGACATGCTTTACTCACTGTTTCGTTATCTCGACCTGTATTACGACATCCCGGGTTCGGGTATGTTCCAATACATCTCGTTCCGCGCGGCCGTGGCCGTGATTCTGGCGCTGCTCATTACCATATTCTTCGGGCGGTCGATAATCCGCGCCCTGCAACGCCACCAGATAGGCGAGGAGATCCGCGATCTGGGTCTCGAAGGCCAGCTTTCGAAAAAGGGCACCCCCACGATGGGCGGCGTTATAATCCTGCTGGCGGTGCTGGTGCCCGTGCTGCTGGTGGGACGCCTCGACAACGTATACGTGCTACTGATGCTCGTATCGGCCGTGTGGCTGGGCTTCATCGGGTTCCTCGACGACTACATCAAGACGTTCCGCCACAAGAAAGAGGGTCTGAAAGGCAAGTTCAAGGTGGTGGGACAGGTCGGTTTGGGCATCATCGTGGGATCGGTCATGTGCTTCTCGCAAGAGGTGGTGATCCGCGAAAAGGTGTCGGCGCCGTCGGAGACGATATACGTCGACGAGGCGGGCCAGACCGTGGTGACGCAGACCCAGCGCGCCGTAATGGACCCCACGCCGCAGAAGACGACCAAAACGACCATCCCGTTCATAAAGAACAACGAGTTCGATTACGGCTGGATCGTGGGCGGCAACGGGCTGCTGACGCTCCTGCTCTACATCGGCGTGGCGATCTTCGTGGTGACGGCCGTGTCGAACGGCGCGAACCTCACCGACGGGCTCGACGGCCTGCTGACCATGGTGTCGGTGCCGATAGTGATGGTGCTGGGCGTGCTGGCCTATCTGTCGGGACACATAATCTATGCCGACTACCTTAATATAATGTACATCCCCGACTCGTCGGAGCTGGTGGTATTCGCCGCGGCCATGTGCGGCGCGTTGATGGGATTTTTGTGGTACAACTCGTTCCCCGCGCAGATATTCATGGGCGACACGGGCTCGCTCTCGATTGGCGGCATCATAGCCGTCTTCGCCCTCTGCATCCGCAAGGAGCTGCTGCTGCCGCTGTTGTGCGGACTTTTTCTGGTGGAGTCGGTGTCGGTGATGATGCAGGTGAGCTGGTTCAAATTCACCAAACGCCGTTACGGCGAAGGCCGACGGATATTCCTCATGTCGCCCCTGCACCACCACTACCAGAAGGCGGGAATATTCGAGACCAAGATCGTCATGCGCTTCTTCATCGTGTCGATGCTGCTCAGCGCGCTGACGCTGGTTACGCTCAAGATACGATAGGGGATTGCGGTTCGCAGAACCGCGCGGGCCGCAGCCTGCGTCCCGAACGGATAGGATAACAAGAGATATGAAAATAACGAAAGCCATGAAACGAATAGTAGTTCTGGGTGGCGGAATCAGCGGTTACGGATCGGCTGTTCTGGCCAAGAGAAAGGGATTCGACGTGCTGTTGTCGGATGCGGGCGCGATAGCCGAACGCTACCGCCGCATACTCGACGACGAGGGCGTGGAGTACGAGCAGGGCGGCCACACGATGGAGCGCATCCTCGCGGCCGACGAGGTGGTGAAGTCTCCCGGCATACCCGAGAAAGCCGCCGTGGTGCGGGCCGTGCGCGAGCGCGGAATCCCCGTGATCTCGGAGATGGAGTTCGCCTGCCGCCACATGGGCAAGGCCCGCACGATCTGCGTCACGGGATCGAACGGCAAGACCACCACCACTTCGCTCATTTACAAGATCATGCGCGACGCGGGCGTGAACGCGGCCTTAGGCGGCAACATAGGCGAGAGCTTCGCCTACTCCGTAGCGACGGGCAGTTACGACTGGTACGTGCTGGAGCTCAGTTCGTTCCAGCTCGACGGCATGTACGACTTCCGTGCCGACGTGGCGGTACTGACCAACATCACCCCCGACCACCTCGACCGTTACGACTACTGTTTCCAGAACTACGTGGACTCCAAGATGCGCATCGTCCGCAACCAGCATTCGCGCTGCGCGTTCGTCTACTCGGCCGACGATCCCGTCATCGCGGGCGAAATAGGCAAATACGACCTGCGCATGCGCCAATTGCCTTTCGCGGCGCGCACGGCGGTGGCGAGCGGCGCGGGCGACGCCTATCTCGACCCCGACGGCGAGTTCATAGCCCGCGTGGGCGACAGGCAGGTGCGTATCGACACCTCGCGCATGAAGATCCTCGGCCTGCACAACGCCTACAACGCCATGGCGGCGGCTTTGGCGACGCTGGCCGCGGGAGTCGATCCCGCATCGATCGAACGGTCGATATACGGGTTCTCGCCCGTCGAACACCGTTTGGAACCCGCGGGCGAACGCGACGGCGTGCAGTGGATCAACGACTCGAAGGCGACCAACGTCGATTCGGTGTGGTACGCGCTGGAGAGCATGACGCGCCCCGTGGTGTGGATCGCGGGCGGCACCGACAAAGGCAACGACTACGAACCTTTGAAGGCCTTCGCGCGCGAGAAGGTGCGCACGCTGATCTGCATGGGCGTCGACAACGCCAAACTCGTGAAGGAGTTCGCGGGGGTAGTGCCCGAAGTGGTCGACACGTCGTCGCTGGACGAGGCCATGCGCGCGGCTCGCGCCGCGGCTCGCGAGGGCGATGCGGTGCTGTTGTCGCCCGCCTGCGCCAGCTTCGATCTCTTTAAGAATTACGAACAGCGCGGCGAGTTGTTCAAGGAGTGGGTGCGCGAGAATGTATTGAAATAGGAAGCGCGCACGATATTCGGGCAGCAGCCTGCGGAGGTCGCTAACGAGTGTAAAATGAGTAGCGGGCCTCCGCGCGCCGAGGCTGCGGCCCGCGCGACTCTGACGAGTCGCATGCGTCATGCCACCGAACGCAGTGAGGATTGGCATCGCAAACGAAAATCGAGAAGACGGCAATGTCTTGCGGCATTACGGTAAAAATACGGAAATTCATGACCGACAACGAAAACAACAACTACTCGGATTACGTGCGACGCGTGGCCGAAGCGGACGACGAAGCCGATGCCCGCCGTCGGACGTGTCAATCCGCCTCCGACGGGGCCGATAGCGCGCCGCGCGACCAAGTGCCGCCCGCAGACGCCGAGGTTCGCGACGCGTCGCGCGGCAGCGGCGGCATGATAGCTCTGGCGCGACGGCTTTTCGGCGGCGACCGCGTGCTGTGGGTCATCATCATCTCGCTGATGATAATCTCGGTGTTAGTGGTATACTCGTCCACCGCCAAGATGGCCTACAACGCCCGTTCGGCGATCTCGACGGCGCAGTTCCTGCGCTCGCAGCTCTTTCTGCTGGCGTTGTGCATCATCGCCCTCTTTTTCGTGCATCGAGTCAACAGCGTCACCTACCGCAAGCTCTCCACGCCGCTCTTCGCGCTGTCGCTGCTGCTTACGGCGTCGGTCTACTTCATGGGCGTGACGACCAACGGCGCGGCGCGTTGGATTCCGCTATTCGGATTCCAGTTCCAACCCTCCGAAATGCTTAAGGTGACGCTCGTAATGTATCTGGCGCAGCAGCTCGCCGCGCGGCAGTCGACCGTGCGCACCATGCAGATCGTGCCGTCGCTGCAATTCTGGACGTGGATGCAGCCCAAGCAGCGACGCGTGTGGCGCGAAGGCGGACTCTCGATCTTCGTCCCGATAGTGCTCTCGTGCATGGTCATAATGCCCGCCCACACATCGTCGGCCGTGCTGGCGTTCGTGCTCTCGCTGGCGATGCTCTACATAGGCCGCGTGAGGTGGTCGGAGATATTCCGACTCGTGAAGTGGGCCGTGGCGGGCGCGGCGCTGGTCGCGCTGCTCGGTCTGGGCCGCAGCCAGACGGCGCACGGACGTATCTCGACGTGGCTCGAATTGTGGACCACGCCGCGCATGGAGATCCCCGTGGACGAGCTGACCGACACCGAACGCTCGATGATAGCCATCTACAGCGGCGGAATACTCGGGCGCGGCGCGGGTCAGAGCGCGGTGCGCGTGGAGATGACCCACCCCGAGAGCGATTATGCCTTCGCCTTCTTCGTCGAGGAGTACGGCATCGGCATCGCGATGATACTCATAGCGTTGTATGTGTGGGTGTTTTTCCGCGCCATCGAGATATTCGAACGCTGCCCCAAGAAGTACCCCGCCATGCTGTCGCTCGGCATCGCGCTGCTCATTACGGGGCAGGCTCTGCTGCACATCATGGTGACGGTGAACATCATACCCGAGACGGGACAGACCTTGCCGATGATCTCGCGCGGCGGTTCGTCGCTGCTCTTCACCGCCATAGGACTCGGAATGATCCTCAGCGTGAGCCGCCAGACCGAGGAGGGCTCGCACAGCGAGGATGTTTAAAAAGCAGGGATAATGTTCGCCGACGGCGGAGGACGCATTCGAGCGCAAAGCGAGTTGCAGTCCGCCGCGTGGGGGCGGCGGCGAACTGCCGACATGGCCGAGCCATGTCGATATTAAGATATTTTAAGCATTATGGACGACATAAGACTCGACAAATACCTTTGGGCCGTGCGGGTGTTCAAGACCCGCAGCGACGCGGCCGAAGCCATCCGCAACAACCGCGTCGCAGTGAACGGCGGTTACTGCAAACCCTCGCGCGAGGTTCGCGAGGGCGATATCATAGAGGTGAAGCGCATGCCGGTGGTCTATAGGTATAAGGTGACGGGGCTCGTCAGCAGCCGCCAGCCGGCCAAGAACGTGCCCGACTACTGCGTCAACATCACCCCGCAGGAGGAGCTCGACAAGCTCTCGGCGCCCCGCGAGACCGTTTTCGTGTTCCGCGAGCGCGGCACGGGCCGCCCCACCAAAAAAGAGCGTCGCGAAATCGACGCCCTGATGGACGGCATGTATTACGACGAGGAGTAGACCACCCTACCGCCTCGTCGCGATCCTTACGGTCCAGCAGCGTCCCGCTATGCGGGTGAGGGCCAAGCGGTGCGCATCGCCGCTCCGCATTCCCGTGCGGCGGCGAACCTCGTCGACCGAAAAGGGAAATTCACGGCACAGTATATCCACCCCCTCGCCGCGCAGCTCGCGACGCAGTGCTTTCGGATCGTACGGCTCCACGCGTTCGATCGGGAGCACGCGCCCCAATACCCCCTCGGGCCTCTCGCGGGCGAATGCGAACGAATTATTGCTCCACGCGTCGGCTTTGCCTCGCAGGTGGCTGAGCGTGAGGCGCGCCTTCTGCAACGCCACGTCGGGCACCACTATCCAAGAGTATGCGTCGGGATCGAACGCCGCCGCGCATGGCTCGCCGAGAGCCTCCTCGCGCGACGTCTCGAAACGTCCGCCCCCTATCGCCTCGGCCGCAACCGTCGGCCGCCGCCCGTCGGCATAGATCATCACCTCCTTGCACTCGCCGCGCAGCGACACGGCCTCTGCGCCGCAATCACCGAAGATGCGGAACGCCTCGTCGATGTCGAACAGCGGCGAACACTTCACCGCCAATCGGTCGCTCAGCCGCCGCAGCTCGGGCAGCATCCCCGCCACGTCGGGCGAACAATCCTCCATACGCACGGCCCTGCGCCCCTCCGCCGCGCGACGGTCGGGATCGACGTAGATCCAGTCGAACCGCTCGCGGCACGAGGCCGCGTACTCCTCGGCCGAGGCGGTTACCACCTCGACGTTATCGATCCCCGTGCGCCGCATGTTCTCGCGCACGACCTCGGCCAGCGTCTCGTCGCGTTCGACAGCCGTAACCCGCTCGAAACGCCGCGACAAAGCCATCGCGTCGACGCCCAATCCGCACGTGAGGTCAAGGACCGATCCGCCCGAGATACGTTTCGCGGCGGCGCACTCCTCGCTCGACGACTGTTCGAACGCCCGCGGCGGGATGATGCACCGCGCCGCCCACAGCGACGGCAGCTTGGTCCGCGCCCGCCCGAGATACTTCACCTGCGTGGCCACCTCGCGCGCGTGGGGAATGCGGCGGTCGAGAGCGATCCGCAGCGGATCCTCCCCCGCATGGCGGTCGACGGCGTCGCGCACCTCGGGCGAAAGCAATATGTCGAGTTCTTCGCGGGTCATGGGATTATTTCATGAATACGAACCACACCGCCAGCACGAGACACGCGAAGGCGGCGAAATGGTTCCAGTGCAGCGACTCGCCGCGGAAAAAGAGCGTGGTGAACAGAGTGAATACGACCAGCGTGACGACCTCTTGAATCACCTTCAGCTGCATCAGCGAGAAGGGACCTCCGTTGCCCGCGAATCCGATTCGGTTGGCGGGGATCTGGCACGAATACTCCGCCAGAGCGATCATCCACGAGAAGAGGATGACGGCGTAAAGCGGCCACGACGACGATATCTTCATCTGTTGCAGTTTCAGGTGGCCGTACCATGCGAATGTCATGAACACGTTCGACACCAATAGCAGCAATACCGTATAAAAAGTCTTCATTCGATATTCAGGATAGTTTTCGACCGTCAAAGATACGATTAAGCCGAGGGCAAAAGCAAATTTATTTGCGATTTTGCCGAGGCGGAGTATCTAAGGCGAAGCCAAAGTACGATTAAGCCGAGGGCAAAAGCAAATTTATTTGCGTTTTTGCCGAGGCGAAGTATCTAAGGCGAAGCCA
>ERZ777305.1994-NODE-1994-length-19638-cov-4.478885_pt1 | contig 19638 bp, 22 predicted proteins | sample MGYA00374965_ERZ777305 | MGnify/ENA primary metagenome ERZ777305 (study PRJEB29328, sample SAMD00013331) | mouse gut metagenome | study: EMG produced TPA metagenomics assembly of the Metagenome analysis of fecal microbiota from mouse which was promoted... | reverse complement strand
ACTTGCAGTAAAAATGGAAGTGATAGACGTCTTCATGCCTCTCGAGGATTTATTATAATGAATAAAAAATAGGCGTCAATAGCTTCGACAAAAAGCGACAGACAAAATAATAAAAAAGATAATACTTACTTGAATATTAGTATTATCTTTGGTAAACTTAAATTGTGAGAGACATTACATTTCAAGCTAATGCTTATCACATGTTTGTGATTGCATCTTATTCAGAATGTTGAGTAAGATGCTTTTTTTATTATCTCGAAAGAATATAAAAAATGATTATAGTAAGTATAAAGATAGTAATATCTTTGATATTTATTTTAATCATACTACCAGCTCCTTAAAAAAATACAACCAAAACCCCCTAAATAATTCGCTTGAGGTAAAAGAACTGATAAGCATCTTCATGTCTCTCGAGGATTTATTATAATGATTAAAAAAAGGTCGTCAATAGTTTCGACAAAAAGCGACAGAGAAAAGAATAAAAAAGCTAATACTTACTATTTAAAGAATCCAAAAATTGGATCAGAATACATTAATTTAAATTGCTTTAGCGCAACTTCATAGCCAAACTCTAAATCTTCACTCATCATATGCTCTTTAAATCTTTCTGGGTCATATCCATCCGTTTTAAAGTAGTCATTATTTCTATAAACGGAGAAGAAAATATCAGTTAATTCAAGATCAATTGATGTATCAATTCCTTGTTCTTTAGCATATTCTGCCAATCTTTTAACGCAGTCATTAAAGTGATATCCACCAACTACTAATTTTTTAATAGAGCCTAGATAATCTATAATATCTTTAATATTGGGATATACTGGCACAAAATTTTCTTTTTTATTTCCTTTAGCATCAACTGCACTGTTATCTTCAAAAGAAATATCAGTAGTAATTATTATGTCATTTTCTTGTGGTGTTAATCCAAATACTTGACGGTCAGGATAAGTGACAAAGACGATTTCATATCCTGATTCGCGATATCTTTTTTGAATGCACTCTTCTAGAATCGGAAGAGGCCTTTTAACTTTCCACTTATCATAAAGTTCATCATTGTGAAATAAGAAAAATGAAGTATATTCTTTAATAGGATACATATATATAAATATCTTTTTCATAAAACTCGTCCTTTAATGATGTATATTATAGCAAATTATTTAAGATATGGTATAATTTATTAAATGACAGAGGAAATTTATGAAAAATTTAAGTGAATTAAGAGAAAAATATAATGCTCTAGTAAAGAGAGAAATTGCTAAAAATAAGGAAATATTACTAGAGTCTTTTATTGAATACTATGGTGAAAAAAATAGAAGAGTCATCGAATCAAGGTTTAATCAAATAGTCTTTGCCTATTATGTCGATTTCGATACTATAGATTATTTTATCAAGACAAATGAGAATCTACAAAGTGAAAAGTATCGACCATTTTTAGAATTCAAGGATGCCCATAATGATGGATCTGCTGAATTCAATGATAAAATACTTCCCTATAATTTCATGGGTATAACTGATGAAAGGGTCTTAGATAACGACGTAATATTAAACAAGATAAAAAGCAGAATTCAAGGAAAAAATCCCTTTAGTTCGTATATTCGTGATCCTTGGACAAAAGAGATAACTAGACTTGTCTGTTTTGAACTTTTTTCATCGAGTGAACAAACAGTCATCCATGAAATAAATCACTCCGTTACGCGCGATCGTGAATTTGAATTTATAAGTGAAGATTGGTCAAGAGGCGGAAGCGTTGAAAAAATTGGATTAATGGTTGACGATGATGACGAATCCATTCAAGATGGCCTTTTAGAAGAGTTGATAAATGACAAAACCAGCATTGAAATCGCCAAAATATTTAAAAGAAGAGGTGGCGATTTATCAAGTTTCTTAATGGGTGGAGTCTATATGTCTTCTTACGAGCTTAACTATTATATGATAGATGAATTCTTTCAACATTTTGAAGAGTTCTTAAAAGATGCCCGTATTGGAGATAATAAAAATAATATTATCAAGAGAGTCGGCAAAGAAAATTATGCCTTATTTTGTCAAAAAATAAATAGATATTATGCTGTAAAAGACACACCTTATATAGTAAAGAATTATTTAAGTGATGAATATAAGGATAAAGTATTAGAAGATCTATCTTCATTGGTAGCTTTAATGAAAGAATATTCTGACACCTCAGAGTATTATTCCAAGGAAGAATTAGAACAGTACTATGAATATTTAAAAAAACAGGGTCATAATGTTATTATTCTAAATGAACCTGATAATTCGGGAAAAATGCGCAAGTAGAAATTTTATGCTATAATACTAGGCAATGGAGGTTAATATGGCAGATATAACATTAGAAATGATAGAAAGATACAAAGAAGAATACGGTATAGAGCCAATAGATGAAACAAGAGATTATAAGAATATCTTAGTTACGGGAGCAGTTTTAGCAACGGATCCTGAATTGACAGAAAATTATAAGAAATTAAATTCAATTATGACGTGTGATGGATATTATCTAAGAATACATTCACCACTAGCAACGATGAAGTTTAAAGGGACAGATGAAGAAAAATATGTAAGAGCAATGGACCTCGTAAATCTATCAGATGTCGTTATTGCCGAAATGAGCAATGTATCTACGGGACAAGGTATGGAACTTCAAGAGGCAACTCGCCTTGGTAAATCCATTTTAGTTATTGCGAAAACGGGTTCTAATATTTCTGGCTTAATTAAGGGATGTCCCAATGTAAAAGAAATTTTATTTTATGATAATATCTATGATATTTCCAATCGCATATGTGAATTTATTAAAACTGAACTTGATAATATATATGGAAATGAAAGTGTCTTAAAATAAAAGAATCATAATTTACTATGATTCTTTTATTATGTTACAACAATTATTAAATATTTCTTCTATAGATAAATTTCCATCGAGAATATAATCAGCAGTTTTTATGAGTTCACGAATTCCCACCTCATCTTTTAATCGCTCTTTTATCTTGTTTTCTTCCTGAGCTTGCTCAATTGATATGGCTAATCTCTCGGCCACTCTTTGATAACGGATTTCATCATCCGTATTTAAGTAGATAAGTTTGCAGTTATATTTCTCTTTTAGCTTAAAGACTACTGTATCTATATATAAGCCATCGATAATTACCTTTTCATGTCTAGTTAATTCATCTTCAATGATGCTTAAAATATGATCTGCCATTCTCGTTTTAAATTCTGATAACTCCATAGCAAGATGACATTCTCTTATGCGCTTAAATCCATTTTTATTTGCAAAATCCTTTCCCATATTGGCAAAACTCAAAAGAGGATATTCCAAAAATTCTGCAAGCTTTTTGCACAAAGTAGATTTTCCAGCACCAGTCCTTCCAGTAATAATATATATTTCTTGCATATTAATCTTCCTTTCTTGCTACTATAAAAGTATGTTTAGTTATTTTTTCAATTACATCCTCATCTTTAAAGCACTCTTTGAAATTATTAATGCCATCTTCTAATTCCTCATCACTTAAAAAGCTGAGATTAGATGCCCCTCTTTCTTGAAAGCGCGCAATATATCGTTCCTTTTCTTTTTTAACTGTAATTTGGGAATTTATTGTTTCAATTTGCGAAAAAATTGCTAACTCATCTTTTAAGACTGGAATATCTGGGTAGCGTTTTTTATCAATCTCTAGAGTTTTAGGAAAAAACTGTGCAGTAAATCGCACTTGTAAATCTTCATGAGAGCAAGTCTTAATAATAAGAATGCCATGAGGTTTTAAGACGCGATAAGCCTCCTTGAAGGCCTTTAGTCTTTCTTCATCATTAAGTTGTTGCAGCATAATAATCATTGTACATGCGTCAAATGATGCATCGGGAAACGGTAGAAAAGTTGCATCACCTACATAAGCTTCAATCAGTGATTTTGCCTGAATAATTTGGATCTCGGATTTATCTATACCAATAACTTTGTAGTTCTCTTTTTCTAGTAATTCTCCATATTTTCCTGTTCCACAACCAATATCCAAAATGGTTGCTTTTTTATCGACATAGGCCTTGATAATATTTACTACATTTTCCATATCATTATGGGCATCAAGTCGAAGTTTATTATAGTTTTCTCCAATTTTTTCATAATACTTAGAGTAATGATTTTTATCTACCATAGCAATTTATCCTTTCTAGATAACCATTCTTTTAATATTTTAACAAAAATAGGCAATATTTGTCCACTGTTTGTCTTTTATCCTATTGGTGATTATTCGGCAAAATCTGTTATTTTAGTTTACTTTTTCTCTTCTTTATAATATAATAAAAATCACTTTTTGGGGGACATATCTATGGAAGAATTAAAAGAGGTAAAAGGCCAAATAGGCTATCCACTTATGCGTGAATTTAAGATTTTATTTGAAGATTTAGGATATACGTTTCAAAGTGCCGATGTTTTAGAAGATGTATACCAATTTTTTCGCTATTATGATAATGACGCTAATAAGGGTGTTACAGCCATTTTATTAGAGGGAGATCCTGGTAGTGGTAAAACCTTTTTATCAGAAATTTTCTTTCAGTTTTTGGGGGAAAATACGGAGTATTTATATACTCAATGTGTCGAAGAGACTAACAGTGATAAACTAATTAATACCTATAATGTTCCGGCTATTGTCAAGGGGCAAGGGGATTTAGCTGTCGCTGAAGGTATTCTAACAAAAGCTATTAATGATGCTAATTCTGGCAAAAAAGTCGTTTTAACGATAGATGAATTAGATAAAGCTCGTGAAACATTAGATGCTTACTTTTTGGATTTTTTGCAAAATGGTCGAATTGAGACTATGGATAATAAAACATTGGAATTAACGCCAGAAGGAAGAAAAAGAATTTTCGTTATTTTTGCCAAAAATGATGAAAGAGAAGTATCTGAGGCCTTCAAAAGAAGAGCAAACTTAATAAAATTACCACCAATGCCTCCAGTCTTAGCTTATAAGACTTTGCTTAAGAATTTCGAAGGAATGCATCATGATCCAAAGTTTTTAAAATTTATCTGTAAGGTCTATGAAGCAATATATAATGAACAGATGGAAAATAATGGAAAATTCTTAAGAAGACTACCAGCTTTGCAAGAATTAACAACGGCAATAACCGGAGATCACGTCTTGTATGAAAGTGGAGTTAATAGTTCAAGAAGAATAAGTAGCTTAATTAGAAAATTAGGTAAAGATGATCAAGCTCGTGAAAAAATAACCAACCTTATGGTTAAAAAATTTAAATATCAACAAATGGAAAGTAATTATAATAATGAAACTCTCGATTTAGATATGAGTAATCCTAATGAATATATGACGGAAAGAGATCCTAATAGTTTAATTGATCAGTATGTTCAAAAGAAGGACAGTGGAGAAATTATCTTTGAAGAAGATGATTTAGAAGATCCTATGAAAGACATTGCCAACATCCTAGATAACATGAAAGATGATTCAGCTCTAGTATTTATTGATCGAGAAAACAAAGAAAAAATTGTTGAATTGGGAGTTATTTCTCATAAAGATCCTCGTGCTATTGATCAATTATTTGGAAAAATAAGATTTAAGGGAAATCCCAATAGTCGCTTTGGCTTTTTAGATACCGATGGTGATAACTTCATTGCTATTGTTAGACATAAAGGGACTTTAATTTTAGTTGCAAATAAAGAATATGTTTCACCTTATTTGCTCATGCGTGGATTAAGTACTATTATTACGATTATTTATGATGATAATGAAAATATTGATATTGAAAACCAATTCTTTTTTTCCAGAATTGTTGCCGATGAATTTAAGCTAACTGGTTTGAATGCCAAAGTATTATCGCGAACACCGAAATTAGTATTAGATAAAATGAGATATCAAAATGGGCATTATACTTACAATGATCCGAATTTAAAAATAACTTATGATGATACTCTTAATTCAAGTTACTTTAGATATATGCAAAAATATAAGGCTGAGCCATTATATAAAGCTATTGAAAACTTATGCCGCTTTAATCCCGAACTAGCCTTGCCAGCATCCTTTATAAATGGTAAGAGATTTAATGCACATAGACATAAAAATTTAATTAAAAAGATGTCTAAATTTGAAAAAGAGAAAGCCGAATGGGAGAGAATGCGTTTAGATGGATGGGAAGTAAAAATTGATAATTTCATGCCTATGTCCGTGACAACTATGGAATATGAACCAGCAAAAAATAGTTGGAATGATGATCCTGAATATAAGAAGGTTGAAGGCAATTATGTCTTTGAATGGGTTATTGAGCGCAATGATGCTAAAAAGAGTATGCATGTTTATCCAAAATATTATTTAAAAAACGATTTTCTTATGTACACATCTGATGAAGATTTTGAAAACGACGAATATCTACAGCAGTTAGATCCTTTCCAAAAAGAAATCGCCTATGTTGCTAGGGAAGTATTCGGCAATTTCGTCTTAGATTTTTCTGCTGAAAGAAATCCGGCATATTTTTCATCACTTACTATGTCTCAGACGGGAAGAATAGTTGATGATCCAGACAATCGCCAAAGAATTCCTGGAATACGCGATGATATTACGGAAACACCAGCCTTTGCCAATTATTATAATTCAATTTCCCAAGTATCAGCTCTTATGACTAGTGAAAAGGCCCTAAAAAAGGTTGTAAAAAAATTATGGATAAGGTACCCAGTTTAGATGAATTATTAGATTATGGTGAAGAGTTTAAATATCCCGATTTAATTATGGATGACTATTTTCGGATTGATCCAAGTAGATTAAAACAAGAAGAAAATGAAGAACCAGAGGAAAAAAGTGATGCTAGTTCAAAAGAGTCTAGTAATCAACCAAATGATCAAACCCACGAAGAAAACTCCAATGATCAAGAAAATAGTCAGGCTCAACAACAAAAGCAAGACGGTCAACAAAATGATTCTTTAAATCAAGATTCGAAGAGTCCGTCTCAGGATAATCCTGAAAACGATAGTCAGCAAAATAGAGAAAATAGCGAAAACGAAAAATCAGACTCTTTAAAAGAAAAAAGTCAGAATCAAGATGAAAATTCTAAAAAAGAAAGCGGAGAGCAAACAGATTCTAAAGAAGAGGCAAATTCTAAAAAGTCTCAAGAAAAAGGTGCTTCAGAAGGACAAGAAGGAAAACAAGAATCAGATAATGAGGCAAAGAAAAGTGAATCAACAAAGGAAGATGAAGAAACAACAGGCGAAAAAGAAAACGGAGAACAAACAGATTCTAAAGAAGAAGCAAGTTCAAAGAATCCCGAAGAAAAAGATGACTCAGATCAACAAGATGAAAAACAAGAGTCAGATAATGAAGCAAAAGAACAAGAAGCACAAAAACAAAATCATGACAGTTCTAATGATGAAGATGCTAGGGGCAATGACGAAGAGAGTCAGGAAAGTGAAGAAAATAAAACCCAAGAAGAACAAGAAGAACAAGAAAAATCTTCTAAGTCATCATCGGATAATCAAGAACAAGAGGAAACATCAGAGCATGATGCTGATAAAAGAGAAGAAAAAACACCTTCCCAAGGAGAAGATGAAAAAGAAGAAAATGACTTCGATGACTTAATGAATAACTATGACGAGCAAGAAAAAAGAGAACACTCAGATAATTCATCTAGTAAGCAACATGCGAGTGATAGAATAAACGATATTGAACAAACTGAGGTTTATAAAATATTGAAAAAATTAACTTCTCTGAGCTTTGAAACATTTAGAAAGGGAACTTACAAATATGATAAAAAAGCCATAATCGGTCATTATATAACCAATCAAAAATTTAAAATATTAGATGATTTAGTTAGCCCGATATATAAACCAGATGTGTATGTCTTTGATTTATCACCTTCTAATGATGATTCCCTTGAAATGTATGTCAACGCTATAGGAAGTTTAGCTATAAAAGATTCCATAATATATTTAACATATAATAGCTCTATTCTCCGAAAATTAGTCATAAAAAAACCAAGTAGTGGAGGAATAGATGTCAAACATGTCGTCAATTGCGATGAGGAAAACTACTATAATTTTGATTGTACAGTATATGATAAATCTCCCTCTCTATATGATGAATTAAGAGAGATAAAAAATCGAACAATATATATTTTTTCCGACTTTGATATTACGTATGATATCTCTAGATTATCACAGGAGAACCCTAATGTTGTCTGGTTCTCAACTGAGGGAAATATTGATCCCATGTTTGCCATGTTTCGGGACTATCCATCAGATTATGAGGGATACTATGTCGATGTTCAAGATATAACTGATATTGAAAAATACATTAAAGAGCCAAATAAGAAAAAGTATAAAGGGATGTGAGATAATGGAAAATAATAAATTTAATAAATTATTAAACGATAAATATTATCTAATGCAAGAAATTGCCAAAAAGTATAATTATTCCGAAGAATTATTAGATATGATTACTTGTACGTATGTTAGTTTTTATATGGATTTAGGAAAATCTGTAGATCTTCCCCTATATGACTTATTTGATAAGGTAAAAATAATTTATGAACCTGGTAATGTCGGAGAAATAGCACTAAGAAATGGCTTTGATGAAATCCCTGGGGATTCCGCAGCAATTACATTCTTTATTCCCAATTTAAAGGTATTTCAAAATCCCGATTTAAAACAGAATCCTCAAATAATTTTATTAGGTACTCATGTTCAAGATTATTTAGCAACACCTGCATTAAAATTAGAAATGATAATTCACGAAATTCGTCATGCTCTTATGGGATATTATAATACCAATATATTACTTGATGATAAAACCTACTATATGAGAAGTGGTCTTCAAGAGACCTTTTACACCCGCAATGATAATTCAAAAAAAGGTTTTGATTCTAAAAGAATTGCTAGAACTTTAGATGAAATTCTAAATACCTATATATCTGAGATTTTACTTAATCGAGTTAAATCTTTTAGCAAATATGATATTGAAAATAAAAATATTCATAGGTATGTTCAAAGTATAAAAACAGTTCATGAAGATAATATCTATCGTGCCATTGGCTATCACGAAGATGTAAAGTTATTTTTTCCAATGCTCAAAAGCCAAATGTTTATAGATTTAGTCAACCAACATCAATTTGATGGTGAGATAGAAACGATAAAGAGTTTTATGGAAAGTCTAACTGATAAAATGGATTATTTAAGTTTCGTCAATTTATTAGATAAAATTAATGTTAATAATCCTCAATATCCCAAAGCAGCCGCAGAAGGTAATATGGATTTTGTAATGGAACATGCCAATGACATTCATAATGCTAAAGAAGTAATTTTAGATATGCAAAAAAACTTAAAAAAAGCAGGTGAGTAGTTATGATGCGCTATAAGGAACTAATAGAAAAATATGATGCTCTTGTAAAAGAAACTTTGGCTAAGAATAAATCTATTCTAGAAGAATCTTTTATCGAATATTTTGGTGAAGGATTTCGCACCAAAATATTAAAAAATTTTGCAGATCTCATCTATGTTTACTATCTCAATTGGAATACGATTGAATTAGTATGCAATAAAGTTTCGGATGAAAAAAGAGAGAAATATAAGCCATATTTTGCATTTCAAGAGGCTCGGAATGATTTTTATCATACCTTTATTCAGGGACAAATACTTCCCAATAATTTTATTGGGACGACTGATGAAACAATATTTTTAAATTTTGATATTTATACTTATATTTTAAAGAGAATAAATGATGTTGGAGCATATACAACCCTTTGGAAAGATGACACGGGAACGAAGAGAATTATTTGTTTTAATTTATTTTTAACCGATGAAGAAGTTTTGATTCATGAAATTAATCATGCTATTACGCGTGATTGGATATTAGAAAAAAAGAAGAATAACATTACAAAATTAATTGATAAGGCTGGTCTTACCATTGATGATGATGGCGATACGGATGAAGAAATCCTCGAAGAATTATTAACGGAGAAATCAAGTATGAAAATATATGAGATTTTTAAGAGAAGGGGAGGAGACTTAACCGCCTTTTTGATGGGTGGTATTTATGGATCTGTTTATGGTTATAATTTATATTTGGTAGATAAGTTCTTTGATATCTTTGAAGAAAAAATTAAGATTGCTCGCATGGGAGACAATAAAAATTTTTTGCTTGAAAGTGTTGGAAGGGAAAGTTATTATTTACTAAGCCGATTGATTAGCCAATATTATGTGACGGATGGTGAGCCAATTTCCCAAATTAAAGAATATAATTTAGATAGAGTATTATCTGTAGTTTCCTATATGGAAGAATATGCTAAGCATCAGGAAAGATTAACCGATGAAGACTTAATGAGTTACTATCAACATTTAATAAAATTAGGAAAAAAGGTAACCGTGTTAAATAAAGTAATCTAGGAACAGTTAGCAATTAAATAGATGTACACCAATTTTTGATGTATAGAAAGGTATTTTATTATGATGGAAAAAATAATAGAAAATATTCAGATATATGAAGATGTTATAAGTGATTTATGCAAATTATATGAAAATATGGGAATATCAGAAAATATTGTCAAAGTCTTTGAATACTTCCGCTATATGTATATGAATGGCTATTTATCAAGCAAAGATTTTCAAGATGGTATAACTGATTCTTTTATTAATTTAGAAAACTATATTCCTATGGATGTCTGCGGTTTATTAGTTATGGCTGGCGTTGGGGTTTGCCGCCATACTACGGATTTTTTAGATCATATTTACAACAATTTAAAATATATAAGTTCTCGATTATTTGTATATTATCCAGATACAAGAGTAACAATTGAAAATAGAGGACAAGATTTTTTAACTAATTATCATGCGCAAAAGCTTATCGATGAAGTTCTAAAGGAAATAGATTTATTTGGCCAAGAAAAGCAAGTTGTCTCAAGAGACTTTGATGGTGTTTTAGTAAAAATTGAATATTTGCCTTCCAAAACTGTACCAAATCATGTCGTCAATATTGTTGAAGATTCTAAGGCAAAGAGAAGTTATATATTGGATACAAGGTATCATGCTGTAGGAGAGATTGTCGATGAAAAAAAGATAATACTTAATAATCTAGGATTAAAGAGTAGTGCCTATCCAGAGCAACATCCGAATTCCTTGTATCATACATACTATAATACGGATTATGAACAGGGAATATGGATATTAAATGGTTATGATACAATCGTCGATCAAGATGTAATGTGTTCTATTCTCTATCGTGATTCGGCAGCTAAGTTTGAAAGTGAATATAAGAACTTTAAAAAGAGAAATCAAGATAGATTCAATACAGTAGCAAACAATTTAGAACTAGCCAAAAAATATTTGCCCAAATAAAAAAGACTTTTATAAAGTCTTTTCGTTTTCCTTAGCTACTTCTTCTTCAAATTCCTTTTGAAGTTCAGGAAACATTTCAATAGTGCTTCCGAGACTCTTTTTGACAAACTCGATACCATGTTTGGAATATTTAAGCATCATATGTGCAATTATTCCAACGGGATGTTGACAATATTTGTGATTCTCCATAAGAATATTGGAAATATCATCCCATGATGCTCCTTCATCTAAAGCCTTCATTATTTCTGCGGTTTTAACAAAACTTGTCTTTTGTGAGTCATAGGCATATTCTTTTAAATCACCCATTTTTTGATAGGTAGCCATATCCAAAGCCTCTATATCACTTGTCCACGATTCTTGTCTATCTTCCTTACAATAAATTGCATAATCTTTAATTTCGTTTTTCCATTCTTCCATATTAATCCCTCTTTTTGTCTTGTTATTCTACTATAAATATAATAGAATTGCAAGTTAATGAATCTTTGTCTATAATCAAACAAACGTTTGATTATTTTTATTTTTTATATTATAATGAAATTGGTGATAGATATGAATTTGCAGGAAAAATTAAAAATATTGGCCGATAGTGCTAAGTATGACGCCTCCTGTTCCTCTAGCGGGAGTAAGAGAAGCAATAATGGAGGATTGGGCAATGCAGCAGTTGCGGGAATATGTCATTCATTTGCCTCGGATGGTCGCTGTATATCATTGTTAAAAATACTTTTAACCAATTCATGTATTTTTGATTGCAAGTATTGTCTCAACCGCAAGAGCAATAATATCAAAAGAGCAATATTTACACCAGAAGAAATATGTGAAATAACGATTAATTTTTATAGGAGGAATTATATTGAGGGCTTATTTTTGAGTTCGGGAATCATTAAAAGTCCCGATTACACTATGGAACAATTAATCAAAACCATTGAGCTTTTGCGCAACAAATATCACTTTAATGGTTATATTCATGCCAAGGCAATTCCTGGATCAAGTGATGCTTTGTTAAAGAGATTGGGAAATTTAGTAGATCGCTTAAGTGCCAATGTCGAACTGCCAACCGAGAATGGCTTAAAATTGCTAGCACCCAATAAAGATAGCAATAAGGTCGATAAAATAATGGGTTATGTTAAAGATAATCAAAGTAGGAATTATGTCCCCGCTGGTCAAAGTACTCAAATGATTATAGGCGCAACTAAAGAACGAGACTTAGATATAATGCATAAAAGTTCATCTCTTTATGATAAATATAAATTAAAAAGAGTCTTTTATTCGGCTTATGTTCCCGTAAATAAGGACAGTGTTTTGCCAAGTCTTATAAGTCCCCCTTTAGTACGGGAAAACAGATTATATCAAGCAGATTGGCTTTTGCGTTTCTATAATTTTAAAGTTGATGATTTATTAAATGAAGACAATCCCAACTTTAATATTTTAGTCGATCCCAAGACTGATTGGGCTTTAAGGCATTTAAATGAATTTCCCAAAGAAATCAATAAGTGCTCCTATTATGATCTTTTAAAGATTCCGGGAATAGGTGTCAAAAGTGCCAAGAGAATAGTCACATCGCGAAGGAATTTTACCATTCAAATGAGTGATTTAAAGCGTCTAGGTGTGGTTATAAAAAGAGCTAAATACTTTATTCTTTGTGATGGTAAGTATTTTGCCAATACTTCTCTTTTTAAAAAAGACTTTATTGAAGCTAATTTAGTTTTAGAAGATAAAGATATGGCTGTTATCAAACGCGAACAGTTGAGGTTATTTTGATGCAACATATATATGTATATGATGGCAGTTATTTAGCCCTCCTAAGTTTAATATTAGAACTTATAAAAAGAAAAATAAAACCAGATAACATCAAATTAGAAAATTATGAAGTGACACTTTTTGACGAAGTAATAAATTTGCAAATAGAATATGATCCCAATATCTTAAAAAAAATGCATAAAAGTTTTGGGCGATATGCAACAAACGCTATGTATTACGTCTTTTTATCAGAAGAAGAAAATAAAGAATTGCTGTTGTACTATTTTTTCTTAAATGCTTTAAAATATCATAAAAATATTGGCTATAAAAGAAATTTAAAATGTGTAAGTGAGGTTCTCAGAATTTCACAATATGTAATGCACGAAGGGCATAAGATGAAAGGCTTCTTAAGATTCAAGGAGTTAGAAAACAAAGTTTTATATGCGGAAATGGAACCAACTAATGATGTAATTATGTTAGTCTCTGAACACTTTCAAAAGAGGTTAAAAAATGAATACTTTATTATTAAAGATGTAGGAAGGGGAATATTAAGTATATACGATAAACAAAAATTTGTCATAGTACCTGAAGATAATTTTATTTTAAGCACTAGTGTTCTTAGCGATGAGGAAAAAAAGATGGAACAATTGTGGAAAATTTTTTATCGAACTATTGGTATAGAAGCGCGCAAGAATGATCGATGTCGCATGAATTTTATGCCTAAAAAGTATTGGAAACACATAATAGAAATGGAGGATGAATTGTGAAAAAAGTAATAAGAGGTAAAGAACTGAGAGAGAAAATGGAGGAGGCCATAGCGCTTCTTTGTGGAACAGTCAAGCAAACTCTCGGACCAATGGGTCGCAATGTTATTATAGACCATTCTAGTTTTAATCCCTTTATAACCAATGATGGTGTAACAATTGCTAAAAATATTGAAAGTGATGTTGAGGGTGTTGGTGCAATATTGGAAATAGCTAAGGAGGCATCTATTAAAACTGATGAAAATGTAGGTGATGGCACAACGACAACCTTAGTTATTTTAGAAGCGTTAATAAATCTAAGTCAAAATTATATTGATGAAGGAATAAATCCTTTAACCATAAAAAAGAAGCTTACTGCTAAATTGGATTTTATACTTTCTAAATTAGAAGAATTGAAGTATGAAGCAACTTTAGAAAATTTGAAAAATATTGCCTGTGTTTCTTCAGGTGATGAAAAAATGGGGATGATGGTTGGAGAAATATTACATAACATTGATGATAAGGAGGCCATAATTATTAAAGAAAAAAATTTCAATGTTTTGGATATGGAATTTATTAAGGGATATAGTTGCCTTATTAATCATCCTTCAGAATATTATTTTCAAGACCGAAAAAATATCCGTTTTGATCTTGCTTCCATTCTAATTATTAATGGTTTCATCGGGGAAATAGATTCTATAAGTGATATTTTAAATGAAGCAATTTTATCTAATCGAGCTTTAGTTATAGTGGCTAGAGACTTTGATCCAATTGTCGTAAATGAAATTGTAGCATTAAATCTTGAAGGAAAAATTAATTGCTTTATGATTAAGATTTCTGAATATGGACTTAAAGAGAGAATTATTCAAAAAGATTTAGAAATAATTACGGGAGCGCATATCGTTGAAGAAAATGCCAATATAACTGGCGACAATATTGGAATAGTAAAGAATCTATACCTCGATAGAGAAATATTAAAGATGAGTTTTAGAGAAGACATAGAATTAAATAATTACATTCATAATATAGAAACTGAATTGGAAAGCCTTGCTGATGAATTTGACAAAGAATTTTATAAAAGACGCAGGGCAATGTTTAAAAATGGAATGGTTGAAGTTAGTATTGGTTCACCTACCAAGACTGAGTGTCGCGAAAAAAGAATGCGCCTAGATGATGCTATTTGTTCCGCTAATGCGGCTAAAAAGGGAATCGTTCATGGTGGAGGTGTTGCTTTATTAAAAATTGCCGAAGATATAAATATTGATGATGAAGCAAGTAGTATTTGGAAAGAAGCATTGATGAAACCTTTTGAACAAATTATGATTAATGCTGCTTTAGATAGTAATAAAATAAAAGAACAAATACGAAGCCAAAATTTCCATGCTGTCTATAATATTTGCACTAATGAATTTGAAAATATTAACAATACCAATATAGTTGACGCCTTTTTAGTTGTTAGAAATTCCTTAATCAATGCCTGTTCTATTGCTGGCATGTTACTTACAACGACAAGTTTGGTTATCAATGAATATCAAAACAATATAAATAAAATTGCTGATTACGGAGAACTTTGAAGATACGTTAAAATTTTGATAAAAAAAGTTCATTTCTATTGTTTAGTTTTTAATTATGAGATAGAATAAATTAAAGGAGAAGTATTATGAAGACATTAAAAGATTATTTTGATAATTCCTTATTTAATAAGGCAATTTCTTGTCCGCTTGACTATGATGGCTTATTAGATAAAGAATGTGCAACTAAAGGAATAGATACTTATTCCACAGATGGAACTTCACAGGTTTCTAAAGAAGAAGGAGATATTACCCTCATTAAGGGCGAAAAAAGTCAATATTGGCTAGGAAGAAATACTCGAATAGATGAAAATTTGAAGGATATATACAATTATGAAGTAAAATTGACACAATATGATGATTCAATCAGTTTAGAAGTCGAATCAGATGTTGAACGCTTTGTTGGCTCTAACTATTGGGATACAATTAATTTGCCGACATATCAAATTGCGACCATTCCTAATGAAAATGGAAGATATCATATTTCTTTTGAGGAGTATTATTCTCTAAGAGACGGAGTATTAGTTCATGAAACCACTCTTTCCGATAAAGTAGAAGTATTTTTAGTTCCTGATGAATTTACATTAGGAGATTCTTTTGCCGATTTTGAAAAGTTTGTTCTTCCTTGTATGAATATGCAAGAAGAAATTAAAAAAATAAAAGAACTAAAAAATGATAAAGAATAATTACTAGGAAACTAGTAATTTTTTTATGCTAAAAAACTAAAAATGTTATTTTTCCTTTATTTTATGGGATATTCCAAAATTCTAGGTACTATTTTAGGTACTAATATTTTATAAATTATCTAGTAAATCAACAATTTCATTTTGAACACTAGGGAATAAGTGCATATAAACTTCTTGCATTACTCGTAAACTATGACCCATTCTTTGGGACATCATTAAGAAGAATTTAGTCGAATCAGTTTCTCCTGATTTTAAATATTCATTGATACATATACTTACGTGGGAATGTCTAAACTCGTGTATAGTTATCATTTCTTTTTCCATACCGGCTAATTTAAAATATAGCTTTCTATGTTTTTGAACTTGATAATCACTTAATACTTCACCATTACCGAAGACAAACCAGTCTTCACTAAAGTCACCATATTGTTTAACGAACTCTTTATATTTCAATAATTCTTCTCTTAATTTTTTTGACATTGTTATTTCACGATTCAAACAATTCTTAGTAGCTGTTATTTTGTATTTTCCTGTTTTGGTATTAAATGATATTGTTTTATTTACACTAATCTTTTTAGTATCAAAGTTAATATCTTTCCAAGTAAGAGCTAACATTTCACCTTTCCTCATTCCAGTAAAATATAGTGTTAAGAAAAAACAATGCCATAGTGCGTCTTCAATGACGCTTATAAATTTACAATATTGGTCGTAAACAATATATCTTAATTTCTTATTTGTTTCAACAACTTCATCATTTCTTTTCTTAAATCGACCTGACAATTCGACGGGATTATAATTTAATTCATACTTTCTATTTGCAAAACTAAATATTTCTTTAAATACAACATAATATTGATTACAAGAATCAATAGATAACCCTTTATCAATAAGCTTATTTTTCCAATTTTCTATATCCATAACGGATATTTCATCAATAAATTTATTTTTAAAATAAGGCTTTATATGATTATTATAATTTGATTGGTAGGTTAATCCTGTAGATTCTCTTATTCTTTTAAATGCGTCTTCAAAATAATCATCAGCTACAACATCAAACCTTTTCTTTACTGGAGCGTCACGATTAAGTAAGAACACTCTTTCTTCGGCTTTAGCTTCTTTTTCTAACAAATACCTTTTAGAAGTGTAAGGAACTAACTTTCCCTCGGTATTATGATAGTAAACTTTGAAACGCCATTGACGACCATCTTTAGTCTTTTCTTTATCTTTAAATACGGACATTTTAGCACTTCCTTTATTGTTATTTTTTTTAAAGAGTGCTATAATGTAATAGAAGACCTAATTACAATTATAGCCTCGGTTATTTTTGTTTAAGATTGCTAGTCTTATGGGTTTTCATTAAACGCTTGGAGTTGCACCTCTAGGCGTTCTTTTTTTTATTTCATTTTACTTATTAGGTAATCTTTAATTTTATTTGGCTCAGCTATACAACTATAGGCGTATTGTCCCGCTGGAGTATTTATATATACATCTCCATAGTTGAATATTTTACCCCAAAAGTTTTGCTCCACTTTTACTGATGTCACTTTACTAATAGGAGATTCCATTTTTTCGGTATGAATCAATCCAGTTTTTCCTATTACTAATGTATCATTTACTTCTAACTTAGTTGTTAGTATAGTAAATATTTTTTTCCATATTGTAAATAATCCTATTACAAATATGAATAAACAACAATCAGGTATTATAGTTTTCCAACTTGTTCTTGCTTTCATTTTAGCACTTCCTTTCATATCTATCAAAAATACCTAAACTAGCGTATTTTTTGCTTGAATCGTATATTTTGCTATCATTTATGTTAATTTTTACCATTTAACGCCTAAAATCGACTATTTAGGGATAATCTAAACATTTTATTTCCAATTATTGGTATAATAGAATGTTTAAATTTATAATAGAGCCCCGAGAGGGGGAATGGCGGATAATGGACTTAAAATTTTTGCTATATAGTGAATTAGAAGCTACGAATGTAGATGTGACACTATATATAATTCTAATAGAATATTTCCTATAGGGGATATTCTTATTCTTTGTCATTATCTTTCATAATAAATTGTTTGTTAGCCTTAGCAAAATTTATCAGCATATTAAAGTTTTCTTCACTAAGTTCTTCATTTTCATCTAAAAATCCTTTTTTCTTTAAAACTTCTTTTAATAACTCTTGCTCCTGTTCCTTAGATAATTTAATTTTTTCCTCTTCTTTGTTTTTTAAATTTTTTCCTATCAAGTCAGGTAATCTTACAAAAAGAGTTTCTTCTAATACTACTAAATTATCTATGCTAGGTGAATTTTCTCCAGCTTCCCATCTTGCAATCGAAGCTTGGGTAATCGGTTTTATATGTTTTTCTTTAGGTAAATCTTTATTATGTATATTACATACTCTAACCGTTTGCCTACTTAATTCACTTTGCGACCAGCCTTTGCTTTCTCGTAAATATTTTAAGTTTTCGGCAAAATAATTATTCATAGACTACCTCCAATCTATACTCATTATAATATATTTTTTACACTAAAACAAGTTTTTTATGAAAATTTGTATAATTTCTATTGACTTATGAAAATATGTATAGTATGATTGGATTGTAGGAGGTGATACGATGAACAACAAAATAGAACTTCTTAAAATTAAAATTGCGGAAGAACTTAGAAAGTTAAGAGCTGAAAAAGATTTGTCTTTAGAAGCTGTAATCAATGGAATCAATGAAAAAAACGAAGAAAATATGATAAACATTGGAACATTGGTTAGGTATGAAAAAGGCTCAGTATTACAAAGTTTAGACAAGCTAACAATTATATTGGATTTTTATGAAGTTAAACCGCTATATTTTTTTAATCTTGTCTATGAAAATATGTATAGAAATGAGGAGGATTAAGATGAGTACAGGTATTCAAGCATTATTGATTATTTGTGGAACTATTATAGCCTTTATTTGGATAATAGCTTGGTATTCTACAAAAGAAAATAATAGAAAAAATAAAAAATAACCATAAGACTAGCAAAGAAGAGGTGATTTTAAATGGAAAAACCTTACTTAAATCAAAAAGAATTAACTGAATTGTTAGGACAGGGAAGAAGACACGGGGAACGAGTAATGAAACACCTTTTAGAAATAGCTAAGGATAAAAACTATTACATTCCTGATAGTGGTAGAGAAGTCTTGATACCAACACATTTAGTTAAAAAAGAGTTGAAGATTAAAGAAGTAATCTTAAACAAAAGTAGGAAAGAGGAATTGGAATGAAAAGGACAAAAAGAAGATTAAAGAAATGGGTTAGATATACCTTATATACACTTTTAATAATTGCTATAGGATTTGTATTAGCTTTGATATTAAAGTCAGGTATGGATAACTATGATGAATTAGCTCGTCAATGTGACGAAAATAGGGGCTACACTTGTTCTTATTATGAGATAAGACAATATAGCTTAGGTAAGTAATTATGAATACAAAACAAAAAAAGATTTATAAGTTGTAGACGAACTCATAAATCAAATGTAAAACAAAATATTTTACTCTTAGATTATATCATCTAAGAGAATAAAAATCAAAGGAACGGAGGTA
>ERZ777305.1990-NODE-1990-length-19737-cov-19.566203_pt1 | contig 19737 bp, 20 predicted proteins | sample MGYA00374965_ERZ777305 | MGnify/ENA primary metagenome ERZ777305 (study PRJEB29328, sample SAMD00013331) | mouse gut metagenome | study: EMG produced TPA metagenomics assembly of the Metagenome analysis of fecal microbiota from mouse which was promoted... | reverse complement strand
TTTTAAAATTAACGGATTATGAAGTTCCAGAAGAATGGTATGATATATTAATGAATAAAAAATACTCAAAATATACAGAAAAATATAAATAAATATCTATATGATAAACCATACTATATGTATGTAAATAAAACAGGAGAAATATTTGAGAGCAAAATAAGCAATGGCAGGTCATTATATGTTATCAATGTTGAAAATGAAGCAGAATATTTATACAATAAAGACCCAGAATTATGCTTGAAAGGTAATCCAAAAGATGATAATATTAGAAAACTATATACTTTTGGTATAAAAATAGAAGCCGACAATTATGATAATAATTTCAACCATTTTTCATATGGTATAGCAGGTTTGAAATGGTTAAAAATCACTATACGAACAGATTTAAAATCAAATTACAAGAAAGAAGATGATAATAATAGAGAAATATGGGAATTATCGTTAAAAGAAGCCTGCAAAGAAATAATAGATAAATATAAAAATAATCCATTAGATATAGATTTTGCATCCTTTAGCACAGATAAAATAGAAGTTACTGGTAATGTTAGTGTTATAGCAGCATCTAATAGTGAAGTAAAAAAAGCATGCGATTTAAAAGAATATAGGTATCAAGGAAGTATTGTATATAATAAAGATAAAAATATTTATTATTATGTGCTAAATAATAGCGAGCAGGAATGTGCAGTTATCTTATGCCCATTTATAGAAAGGGCAGTATTAGAACAAGGCAAATATATTCAACTTGGCTTTGATGCTGTTGATGTAGCAAATTATATGGCAGGGGAAATTGAAAATAATTTGAAGAGTACACAAGCTCAAGATATTAAGAGTATTTTACATCAATATGAATCTAAAAGTAGTTTATTTATTAAAAATATGCTTAATAGTTCTAATGAATTAATTATAAATTATAAAGATAAAAATGATGATGCTGATATTTATTTTGGTAAATGTGTTGAGCCTAATAGTATATGGGACCATAAGTGGCAGTTATCAGCCTTATTTCCAAGTATGGGTTTATCAAGACGCTACCATCATATATATAATAATATTGATATTTTTTATGATACTTGGTCAAATATTCATTTTGGTTTTATAGGAACTTATGTTGGTTATAGTCAGGAAAAATTATTAAATGGGGCAGGGGAAGCACAAAAAATATCTGATCAACACTTGATTGGTAAAATAATATATTTGGCTTTAGGCTATCGTACTAATTATGTGAATGGTGCTAAATATGATAACGATATAGATGGTCATTTGATATGCAAGGGTGTTGAATTATTCTTGACTAAAAATAGCAATATTACAGCACATGATTTATTAAATGCAGTTAGTAATGCTTATAAAAGGTTTTAAAAATGACATATTTTAAAATAGGTTATGATAAACTACTCTATATATTTAATACTATATGTAATATTATTTTTATTTTATTACTATTAATTTATATTATTTTTGGATTTGCTAGTGTGTATTTTGCATTATTTGGAGTTGTAGATATATTGTTTTTAGGAATAAAAGATGTGTTTTATATATTTAAAAATTTAATTGAAATAATTTTCTATTTTATAGCAGGTGTATAAAATGGATAGCTATGATAAGTTTGAACGAGTAATTTTAAAAATAGAGCAAAATTTAACATATGTTTTAAAAAAAGTAATGAGTCCTAAATATATTTTAATTAAAATATGCTTTATTATTATAATATTTGCAAATTTATTCTGGGAATTTGAAAACTGGCAGAATGATGGTATTTTTCCATTAAATTTTATTTTACATTTAGTTCCTACAATACATGATGAAGATGCATTAGAATTAAAAAGATTACTTATGTTAAATTTAAATAAAGATGTATATTACAAAAACTTTTGTATATATAACCAAAACAGTCCTGTTTATTTGCATAATGATGGAAGATATTATAAATGGGTATATATAAATGTAAAAAAATGTCAACATGGTTATTATAAAGTAACTTATGATAATGGAAAAGCTTTATGTGTACTTACAAAATATAGTAACATATATTATGCTCCATGGGGTGCAGAAATAGTAAAATGAGCCTATTAAAAACAATAGTTTAAGATGTATGGTCAAATATTCATTTTGGTGTAATATGAAAATACTGTCGTTTTAGCGAAAATACATTATTAGTTGGAGCAGATGTGGCTCAAATAAAAGATACTTTTAAACCAGATACAGACGAAGATAAAAAAGTAATAACCGTTGGCTGTAATTTATATGAAAACTATACTATTAAACATGTGAAAATAAATGTTAATCATTTAATAAGTAAAATAATAAAATATCGGCTTTATTATATTAATGGAGAACATTAAAAATGAAATTCCCTATGCCAAAAAATAAATATCATAGATTTTTAATAATTATAAATATTTTTTGTATTATATTACTATTTTTTGACTATATGTTTACTATAAGTATTGCTAGCAGTAAACCAAGTTTTTATGATTTGCTTATTGCACCATTTTCTTTTTTATACTATAAGTTCTGGATATTTTAATGCTTAAATTAAATATTTCTAAATCCATAAGGAATATATTGATAAATCTTGTTTTGTTATTTATACCTTTTTATACCCTGCTAGTAATAAATATATATATATACTTTCAGCAATATCTATACATTTCCAGCAATATCTGAAGAAACAGTTAAAGGTATGTATGATTTATGTAAAGAAATAGAAAATAATAAACAAGAATATCATGACGGAGAGTATGTGTCTTTTTATAAAGTAGGTGATAAAATAATTACTGAAATTAATAATGATATATATGATAAAAATAAACAATTTAAATCTTTTAACCCATATAAGACATATTTTATATTGCGTGATTCTAATGCAGGATTGCTGTATTATGAAACGGGGAAAATACAAGGTAAGGTTTTTCTTAAACTTGCTTATAAATATTTTTATAATAATAAATATAGAACACAAAAATATGTTCCATATTTTTATGTAGATAATATATCTAACTGTATATCTTATTATAAAGTTACTTATCACTCAACAGATAATACAGCATTGTGTATTATGTATGATAAATCTGAAAATTATATACTTTTTAATCCCTTTAGTGCAGAGATAATAAGGACAAATAAATAAATCTTTTATTAAATTAGTTAGATGAAATGAAATTTTTAATCAGTTAGATATAATCTTAACAAGTTTAGATGAAACATTAAACGAAGAATATATAAATGATAAGCCATATTATATGTATGTAAATAAAACAGGAGAAATATTTGAAAGCAAAATAAGCAATGGCAGAGCATCCTTTTATTATAACCCAGAAGAAACAAACAGTAACCAGAAAGTATTGTTTTCTTTTAATAAGGCAGATTTTGCAAGTAAAAAAGCAGCTAACAGTAAAAGTTTAGATTTTATGCTGATAAATAAGACAGATTAGTGCAAAAATAATACGAAATAATTAGGCATTATTTTATAACTATACTTTATTCATTAAGTGGTATTTGCATAATATAGCTTGAGCTTTTAGATTGTCCTAGTGTAGAGCCCCAGCCTAGACGGACACCAGTTTTGCCTAATTTTAAAGCCATTTTTGATTTATATTTGATTTTTAGATATAAGTCTATTGCAAATTCATTATTTGTAAGAAAAGCTATACTGTTTTTAAGCATTTTAAATTTAGAGCCAGTGGGAAAGAAATTAAGGGCTTCGTCATATTCAAGATTATCTATTAATATGCCTATTTTTGTTTGATAAGAACATACACTTTTGCCAATGATAAAGTTTTTTCCAAGCTGACAGTTTTTAATGCCAAGATAATTCTGCTGAGAAGATATTACAGGGATATGATGTGGAAGATTTTCAATAATTGTAAGCCTGTCTTTTAGATTAAATGTTATCTGTAATATTCTTTCTATCTGCTTTTTAGGTCGTCTTAAATTAACTATTAATGGAGCAAATGGCAGGTAAGTTTTTGCTGTATCTTTATTTTTAATACCTAAAAATGATAACAGTATATTAGAAATATTATCATCTAGATTATAGTTAAATGATTTTGCATAACTACCCATAGATACTACATCATAAAATATCCATGTTATATAATTATTAAAGAAATCAAACAATAAGCTCCATCCATCACCGCCATCATCATTTAAAGCTAGTTTTTCTAATATATAGCTTGGCAGTTGGGAAGAAGATCCTTGAATACCTAAAAAGTTTATCATTACTTCAAGAGTAAGTTTTTCTGCTCCCTGTTGTTTTCTATCAATAGTAGTTATACTCTCTATTTCTTTATTAGGATGCCCAAGTGATGAGTTTGTTCTAAACAGTATATCATCTCTTTGATAATTTTTAAGAAGATTTTTAACAGTTTTATAGAAATATTTATACTGTAAATTACTGCTCATATATTAGATTTCCTGCCTTCTGTTGGGAAGTAATCTAACACTGTATTAGCTGTAATACAATTTATTTGCAGTTCACAAAAAGAGTTAATAGAGGCGAAAGATGAAAAAAACTTAGCAAGGATTAATCCTAGTCTATAAACTTCTCCTATACAGTAAAATAATGAATCATCTATATCAATAATACACAATGTGCCCTTTTTAGGGATACCATTTATCATTCTATAAACAGTTTTTGATTTTATATTTTTTACAGCATCACGAAGTTTTTCTGATACATTATCATTTTTTCCAAGTGTAAAATCATAAGCATGAAGCACAGCTAAAAAAGATGTTCTGTTTGTCATAGTTTGGTAATTAAGTGATAATACCGATACAAGTTTCCATAAAATAGTGCCATCTACTGCTGCTTTATAAAGTTTTGTAGGAAGTGTAATATTTGTTGTAGATATATTTTGATTATCAAATCTGTTAATATCTCCAATCTGTAATTCTTCAGGTAAAGTTCCATTACAGCATAATGCATTTACAGATATTGTTTCATGGTCATTTGACATTAATATGGAACTGTCATACAGTGTAAGACATGTATATTCATCACCGTTAATATCTTTTTTTCTTGAAGTGGTAAAAAAATCTGGCATATCATCTTCTCTTAAAAACTCAAATCGTTCAAAATTATTATAATTTTTCAAATATCTTTTACCACGAACGCTGGTGCTGCTGAATACTGATATAACTTCTAGTATATTATAATATTTATCATAAGTTTTGCTTATAGAAAGCCTGAAACCATCTTTATTTATATCATTTTTCATTGGCACTGTTGATGTTTCAAAAAGATTTATAACAGGTGTAATACCAAAGCTAAAATGGTCTGCACGAGGTATGCAGAATGAAGGCAGATTTTTTGTAAAAATAAATTTTATTATAAAACTTTTACCATTAAAATATTTTAGCATATCAAGTTTGTCTATTGTTACCATATTAAACTTATCTGGTATAAAAAAATATTCCTGCATTAGTGAAAATGCTTCTATGCCAGTGTTTCTTCTAGCAAATATACTTTCTTTATCATCAAAACCCATAGTGTTTAAATTCTGCACAGGCAGTCTGTATTCTTCATTATTATCAGGATTAATAATAATTATTTCATGAAGATAGTTAAAAAACCACATTAAAAGTGAGGTGGCTAAATAAATATCACTGCCTAGATATAAATTTAATTTTGTAATATTCATATCAGAAATATTTGCATCATCTTTATATGACTCTATTCTTAAAGACATACTTTGAAATTTACTTATGCTTTGCAGCAATACATCAGTAATCTTTATCGGGTATAAATATAAGTCATATACGGTAGTAAACTGGCAGGATACATTATTTATCTGTTTTGCAAATACATTAGCACCTTTTGGTATTATCAGACTGTTTATTTCAGCATTGCTGTTTAAATTAAATTCCTGCATACACATAGCTGGTATAGATGCAGTATAGTTAGGTGCAATAATATTTATAAGTGATTCTGCAATAGAAGGAATATTTTGGTCTAATTCCATTTTTATTTTAGATGTAAGTATTGCAAAATTTTCTATCAGCCTTTCAATATCAGGATCTTTACTTGTGTTAGATAAAAATGGTGCAAGTTTTGGAAACCGCTCTATAAACTGCTGTCTTGCTTTTGCAAGTTCATCTATTTCTTTATGATAATATAATATATGACTGTTGTTATTCATCAAATAACCTCACAATACCTGTTATTTGAAAAATCAATTATAATATGAAACTCATTAAATTTATCATTTAATAAATGGCACTGTAAATCAATAGATAGTTTCCACGGCATATTGCTGTTATCATAGCTGGCAGATGTAACTATAACTCTTTTTTCATATTCATAAATTAAATTTTCTATTTTTGATATGATTGCATTACATAACTCACTAGATTCAATAGAATGATTATTTTCATTATTAAACCCTGAGTTTGTGATACTCATACAGTCATCAGGATTTGTATTAAGCAGTGCTTCTATATTCTTTTTAATTTCTGTAATTTTATCATTTCTATATTCAATGCCATTATACTGGTCATCAAGTTTATGCACTATTTTATCAATAAAGCCCATAATATACCTGTAAAAAGCAGGTATATAAAAATCTCATATACCTGCCTTTTAAATTTATTCTTTATCTAGTTTACCTACAAGAGAGAGTTCAAAATTAGCTCCCATATATTTAAAGTGAGGTCTAGCATTAAGCTGCACTCTATACCATCCTGGTTCACCCGGAATATCTGTAACGGTAACGGTTGCCCCCCTGAATGGTCTTCTGCTTCTAACTTCTGCTGGTGGATTTTCTTGGTCTGAAATATACTGTTTTAACCATTCATTTAATCCTCTTTCTGTATCCTGCCTTTCTTTCCAGCTGCCTATTTCTTCCCGTTGCAGCACTTTTAAATAGTGAGCCATACGAGAGATTAAAAATAAATACGGCAGTTGAGTTCCAAGCCTGAAATTAGTTTCAGCTTCTTTGCCCTCTGGTGTATTTGGGAAAATTTTTGGTTTAAGTGCAGAGTTTGCAGAGAAAAATGAAGCATTATTACTGCCACGCCTTAGTGTCAATGCTATAAAACCATTTTCAGAAAGTTCATATTCTCTTCTATCTGTAATTAAGACTTCTGTTGGTATTTTTGACTGCATACTTCCAAAACTTTCATAAAAATATACAGGTAAATCTTTTACTTCACCGCCACTTCTAGGACCTATAATACTTCCGCACCATCTATATTTTGCAAAACTTTCAGTTAATCTTGTAGCAAGCAGGTAAGCACAGTTACCCCATACAAGATGGTCATGGGATGCACTAACATCTTCTGTATAATTAAAAGATTTAATAGGGTTGTTTTCCATATCATAAGGGGAGCGGGTTAAATATCTTGTAACCAAAAGCCCTGTATATTTGGCATCTTCATTTTCTCTAAAAGAACGCCACCTTGCATACTGAGGACCATCAAGAAGTCCTTTTAAATCTTGAATAGTAGGCATTTCTGTATAGTCTTTTAAGCCAAAGAATTTAGAATCCATAGAAGTAAGGAAAGGGGCATGGCTCATAGCAGCAATAGCAGACATTTTATTTAAAAAAGTCATATCAGGGCTTGCATAAGTCAGGCTGTAATCCCCAATAATTGCACCAACTGGCTCTCCTCCAAACTGACCATATTCTGATGAATATATATGTTTATAAAGTGTCGTTTGAGTAATATCTGGATTTAGCTCAAAATCTTCTAATGCTTCTTCTTTTGTAACATTAAATAAGTCTATTTTAATATTTTCATTAAAATCTGTTCTTTCTACAAGTGTATATAACCCTCGCCATGTTGCTTCAAGTTTTTGGAATTCTTTGTTATGCAGAATTTCATCCATTTGTTCAGATATAACATCATCAATATGGGCTATCATTTCATCAAGGGCAAATTTATTGACTTTTTCTTCAGCATTATCGCTTTTAACAATTTGAGTAATAAATTCTGCTACACCCTGTTTTGCGATAGGGTAGCTTTCGTCATGTATGGAAAATTTACTTTTACCCATAATCTCTTCTATTATAGGTGTTTCAATAATAACTTCCGTTTTGTTTTCAGACATATTATATACCTCTACTCATTATTGTTTTTTTTACTTTTAGCAATTTCCAACATAAGCTGTTCTTTCTTTTCAGCATCGCTTAATATGGCAAGCAGTTTTTTTCTAAATTCAGGCACATTACCCATAGGCCCTTTTAATGCAGTGAGAGCTTCTCTTAAAGCCATAAGTTTTTGCAGTTCTGGCACTTGTTTAACAATATTATCAGGAGAAAAATCTGTCATACTTTTAATATTTAAATTGATACTCATTTCATCAGCATCAGGGCTTATTGTATTTTTTACATTGAAGTTTGTAGTAATACCCATTTGCTCCATTACTTTATTAAAGTTTACCTTATTGATAGAAACAGGTTCTCTTTCTTCAAGTGGGATATTATTAGTATCACTAGTAAAATTAGACATAACCATAAGTTTTAATGGTAATTCCACATCAGCAGCAGCACCATTAGTCTTTGCTTTATAGGAAATATTAATCCGCTCTTTTGGAGCATTTGATCCGTCAGACATCTTATTCCTCCTAATTGTTTTTTAGTTAACTTATACCAAAAAAGTTTTTTTTTCAATTGAAAAAATGGAAAATACACTATATAATACATCTTATTATGTTTTATCATAAATATTATTAGTAATTGGTTGGATCGGTGTCAGATATAATAGTGTATGCAGATGAAATAGTAGATATCCAAGATGATGTTCATTATACAGAAATGTATAATGAATTAAGTAAATATAAAACTCTATCTCACAGTGAAATAGATTGGCATAAAGTTTATACAAATAGTCTTGATTTACTCAAAAAATCACTTGATACAAGAGTATTTAGAGGTTTTATATTAGGAGTAATATCCATCAATACTAATGATGTATTTATAAAACTTAATGAAGTGATTAATCATTATCATGCACTATGGTCTAATGTATATAAAAAGTATGCTGAAGAAAATAGTAAACAGGCAAAAATTCAGAATAAATTTTTTACAGATACGCTTAATGAGCTGATAGAAGCAAATAATACATATAAAGTAAATATACCGACAGAAATTGTTTTAAATATTAATGCTGTAATTGACGATTTTAATAACAACTTAAATACTAATTTTCAATTAATGATAGTTCCTGCTAAAAAGGAAGATAAACCTAGTGAAAACATAAGCCAAAATAATACATTAAGCATTTCAACAAAATCCATAGAGAGTATGGATACAAGAGAGTATAGAGAATATTTTTTCTCATTAGGTCGTAAACTTTTGGAAAAAGATATATTAAATATTGCTGGGTATTCTCTTTTTTGGGAAGGTGTATGGGGCAGAATCACTCAAGAAGTGCCACATAAAAATAATATTACAGCAGTAAGGTATCCAGAACATAATACAATAGAGATAATAAAAAATATAAGTGAATATACAAGTGGAAATATAATCCGAGCATTATCAAACTTATTATTAAATCCATTTTGGTTTGAAGGGTATAAAATATTTATAGATTATTCTAATAAAGTAAATCAACATACTATAGCTTCCCATATAAAATCATTAGCTTGTTTACAATTAACCAAATTTGAATGGATTACTAAACTTCATTTTTCTAATAATGAATCATTTTGTTCTAGAAGTCTTTATAATTTTTTTAATGATAATCAGCCACATTATAGAGTAGAAGTAGTAACAGAACCCAGCAAACCAGTCAAACATAAGAAAGAGAATTTAGATACAAAATCATTAAAAGCACGATTGAATATAATAAACAATGAGCTTGATAACAGTATAAAATCAAGAGTTAATGGTCTGATTAGTTTAGCAGAAACTATGCATGCAAATGGTTTAGATAATAGTGCTGATATATTATATATTGAAGTCATTAATCTTATGGAAACTACCTTACTTAAAGACTATTTAATAGAAGAATATACAAATATAAAAGAACAACAGCATATAGATAAATAAAAAAGGTGTATTTATGGGAGCTATTGCAGGTTTTTTCAAGAAAATAGGAAAGTTTTTAATATCTAAACCATTCTTAATTGGACTTGCTGTATTACTGCTTGTAGTATTTTGTGTATTATTTTGGATATACTCACCACTATTAGCATTTAATGATATTAATATATTTGGTAGTTTATTTGTAAGAGGATTTATAATATTTCTCTTATGGCTTGCTTTAATACTCATACTTATATTTAAAAAGACAAAAGATGTTCTTGATTTTTTTAAAAATGAAAACAGGCAAAAGATAAAAGATATTAAATTAGAAGCAAAAGGTCATTCTAAAAAGACTAAAAGAAATTTTCTCCTTTCTTTAAAGGAAGCTCGTCAGGTATGGAAAAACAGCCTGAAATTTCGTAATATTCCACTTGTAATGGTAATAGGAAATGAGGGGGCGGGTAAAAGCTCTTTTATAAACTATTCTGAAATGGAATTTCCTGTTACAGATATGCTCAGCAGTTATAAACTGCATCATAAATCTACAAGGAATTTCAGTTTATATATTTCAAAAGAAGGAGCTCTTGTAGATACAGAAGGTAGTTTTTTTTCTTTAGAGCGTTTGTTTGAACCAGAAAATACAGATGAATTGCCAGAAGATGATATAGATAAGCATAAAAAATTTCTAACTAAAAAGATAGTATGGAAATCATTTTTAAAAATGCTTAATCATTTCCATTTTTATAAAAAATTAAATGGTATAGTGCTGATTATAGATTTACCAAGATTAATTCTAGGCAGTGAAGAAGATTTAACATCATCTATAGCCTATATGGTTCAAAGAGTAAGTGAATGTGAAAATCATCTAAATTTACAGCTTCCAGTATATATAGTATTTAATAAAATAGATTTGCTTGATGGTATGCCAAGCTTTTTAAAGCTTTATAATGACAAAATATCAAAAAGGGCATTGGGATTAACATTTAGCAGGCATCAAAAAATATCAGAAGATTATTTAAAGTCGCAGTTTTCAGAAATGATAACTTCGTTTAAATTTGCATTAATGAATAAAAATTATCAAACTGGGAATGTGGAAGATAAACAGAAAGCATATCTGTATCTTGCTCAGTTAGAAACATTATGTTTTGTTGTAAGTGGTATAATTAGTAGACTTTCATATGAAAATAGCAATAAAAATAAATCATTTTTAAGAGGAGTATATTTTACAAGTGCATATCAGGAAAATATACCAATAAATATATTATTTGATAAAATCTCAAATGAATATAGTTTTAGTGTTACTACTGTTTATCATCATAGAAAAACTATAAAGAACAGCTTTTTTGTAAACTCATTGTTAAAAGATATAATTTTTAAGGACAGGGGTTTGGGCAGTCCGATATTTGGGAGTAACTGGAAAAAAGCAACTTTTATACTTGCAGGTATAATTGTATTCTCTATAACATACAGTATATCAAGTTATTATACAGATGCTAGAAAAACAGAAATAGAAAGGCTTGCAAACAGTTTAAATGAGATAAATATTTTAATAGATGATATGAACAAACATTATCATATATCAGATATTTCTGATAAATCAGTATATGTAAACAAACTGCGTGATATATTAACAGGGTATCCACAGCTTTTTGGGCAGTATTCCATATTTGATGGCTTAACTTTAAACCTCACTTATAAAGGGCTTGAACCTGCTAAAATATTTTATATTGATAAAATAGAAGATATATTATCACTAAGCCTTGTAAAAGAAATGGAAGCTAATATTTTAAAAGAAAGGCAGACAGATAGGCTTGTAAGAGCATTATATATGTATAAAGCATTATTTGAAAGAGAATATTTAGATAAATCACTTTTAAAACTGTGGATAAAAGATAACTATGATTTATTTATGAGCTATAATATTTCAGAAAAAACATTATACACTTATATAGATGATTTGCCTGCAAATACATCATTTCCTGATATAAAAATAAGTGATATGGTGTTGGCAGAAGCTGTTAAAAAGCTAAAAAATGCCACAAGATCAGAAAGACTTTATGCTTTATTATCATTTAGGGCAAACAGCATAGACGGAGAAGGTTTTTATAGTATAAAAGAAGATTCAGGCTCTGGTTTTGATGAAGTATTTGATGTAAGCAATAATTTTTATCTTATACCAAAAACATTTACTTTAAAAGGTGTAGAAAAACTGTTTTCTAATATTACTAAATACATAGAAGATTTAGATAAAATAGACCGCTGGGCATTAAATATAAAAAATGATGAGATAGAAAAGCAGGATAATGTTGTTCTATCAGTAGGTATTATTAATTTATATTTACAAGAATACCAGCAGAAATGGCAGAATGTATTAGAAAACCTAAAACCAAAAAGGTTTAATAGCAGTGACAGCGGGCTGAATATACTGGCAGTGTTATCTAAACCATCTAACCCAGTAAGAGGGGTTATAGAAGTTGTTAGTTCTAATACAGACTTAATAAATAGTCCATTATTAAAACATGCATCAAATTTAGGGCTCCCTGTATCAAAAATTAGGAGTAATTTTAGCATATTAAGTGATGCATTTACTCCATATCATAATGTCGCAAAGCAGGACTCTTTTTTTAATCAAGGAATTGAGGCAGTCAGTAATAAAGCGAGAGTGCAGACTGGAGAAAAGCAGGTAAAAATAATGGATAAAATAAGTGCAGATACTCATAATGTATATAAGAAGATAGTAGATTATGTTTCAAGTAATGCCTCACCAAAAGATAAAATTGTGTATGCATTGAAACCTATTGAAATAGCAGATGACCCATTTTTTATCATTAATAAAGATGCAGAGGCTTTGCCGATAGAAATAGGCAATTATTATAAAGTTGTAACATCAGATTCATGGAGTTTAATAGAATATCATGCAGGTATAGAGCTTAACAAAGCATGGCAGACAGAAATGTATGCACAGTTTATGAATCAGGTTGCATCATACTATCCAATAAATGCAAGAGGTAAAGAATCATTAAAGTTTGATGCTTTTAGAAGTTTTTTTGGCAAGCAGGGAGTATGGAATAAATTTTTTACACAGTATCTTGACTTGATATTAGTAAAACGATGGGATGTTTATGATATTAACCCAACATATTCATCAAAAATTAATTTTTCTAATGATTTTTTATCTACTGTGTATAAACTAGCTACTATAAGCAATGGAGTATTAGATGCTAATGATAATCTGGATGTGGATTTTACAGTAACAACAGTAGCACTATCTGGTGATTATGGTAGTGTAGAATTAAGCTATGATAATCATATAATGGTTTATGACCAAACATTTCCAAGCAGTTTAAAGATAGCAGGTGGCAATTTTAAAGAGAATACAAAATTAAAACTTGTTATAAAAGATTATAATGGTGCAGTGAAAGAAATACGAGAATATAATGGTGAGTGGGCATGGCTTCAATTTATTCAAAGTGGCAGGCATATAGGTAATGGAGTATATCGCTTAACATTTAATGACAATGAAAAATTATATTTTGACTGGAAAGTAGATGGTGGTAATGTATCATTAAACAGAGTATTAAATTCACTGTCAAACTTAAATATACCACAAAATATATTAAAACGATAGGGCTGGATTATGGAACAAATTCATATAAAAATAACAGACAGCATAAAATTAAAGTCTGGTGTTAAACAAATGACATTTAACGAAAGTGGTGGATATATTGGCAGTGGTGATGAATGCCAGTGGGTAGTGCATGATGCATTTGATACAATAAAAGAAAAACATATTCAAATAAAATTATATGATAATCATTTTTGTTTAGTGCCACAAAAAAATTGTCATGTTTATATGAATGGTGACCATAGTCCTATAGTTACAAGCTATTATCTTGCTTTGAATATTGGTGATTTTTTTAAAATAGGAGATATTGAATTTACAGTTGTTCAAGAAAGTGAGCTTGATGATCTGGCAGAAGAAACAGCAGACAATGCACTAGATGATATAAAAGATTACAATAAGTTAGATAAATATGCAGTTGTTCCTAATGGACAGGTAGAAGGATTTAATGCAGAAGAAGACATATCTCTTGATGATTTAGTAAATAATAATAAAGATGTGCTTGGAATAGAAGAAACTTTTGAAAATATGGAAGATAATCAGGTTGAAAACTATATGATGCAAAACCATATTATTTCAAGACAGGTATTGAAAGATTTTATTATAAAAGAATGTGATAATATATTAAATAATGAAATAAAAAAGCAGAATAATTTATTAGAATTATTAAGTCAAGAAAAAAGTAAACTTTCTACAAAAGATTTATCTCATATTGTATCAAGCTTTAATTTAGTTAATAATACAAAAATTATTAATTTGCTTGTTATATCCATGCTTTTTAAAGAATTAGACAGTCCATTTTTAAATGAACTGGAACAGGATGGCTTTGAAAAAATATTATCTACATTTATAAAAAATGCATCATCAGACCATAATAGTATTGAAAGACTTGTTGTGCATGCGATAAAAAAATATACAGGTGAATAATATGAAAAAAATTTCATTATTAATTTTTATATTCATAATAATGTATGGTTGTTCCTCTACAGCCGTGATTACTATGATTAATGATAAAAACTCAAATCCTAATTATCATGGTGATAATGTTCCTGTAACATTAAAACTTTATAAATTGAATGGGGTAGAAAGGTTTAAGGAAGCCTCAGTATTAGATTTAAATACAAGAGAAGATGCTGTTTTAGGTAAAGATATGATAGATGTGAGCCGTATGCAGATAGCTCCAAATGATGCAAAAGTAATGGCAACTATTAAGAAAAAAGATGTGGGTTATATTGGTGTGCTTGTAATGTATGCTAATATGCAGAACAAAAAGATTAAATCAGCGATTAGAAGTAAAGATATATCAGGAGATAATGTTACATTTACCATATCTAGCGAAGGTGTTTTCATAACAGGTAAAAAGAAAGGTAATATAAAAAAGGAGCTTATCAATGGCAAATAGTTTAAAAGTGGCATGGATAAATGGCATGAATATAGACAGAGTCCATTTTGAACAGCAGGAAAGATATATAGAAAGAAGCATAAACCAAAAAACAATAGATATTTTTGAAAATTTATATGGTATATTTGATATAGAATTTCAGTCAGAAATGTTATCTCAAGGTAAAATAGGAGTCAACAGAGTATCAGGGGTCAGCCCTGATGGAACTATTTTTAAAGCACCTGATGAAGATTTTCTACCAGAACCATTGGAAATTAAATCAGGAATACAGGCAGGAGCTGTAATTGTATTAAAAATACCTATGAGTGTGGATACTGTTGCAGATTTATCAGTTCAAAATTCACTTCCTGATACAAAATATATAGCTACTCATAGTATGGTATCATCTAAAACTTTTGATGATACTACAAGAAGCAAGCTGGGAGATATGGAGGATAATAAATTAACTTCTTCATACTCGCAGGAAAAGATTAGTGTAATAATGGCTTCTCTCAGGTTATCATTAGGAGTGCAGGGTTCTAAATCATCTAATGAAATAGAAATACCTGTATGCAGAATTAAATCAATAGATTTAAATAAAAATATTACATTAGATGATAAGTTTATTCCAACAAGCATTAACATTGCAAATATACCTTTGGTCATTACTTTTTTAGAAGAAATGCTCCATGCAACAGCAGGTCATAGGGATAACCTTGCTGAAACATTTGCAGGTATTAGCAAGGCTTCTACAACTATTGATTTTGAAACATATATTGCTTTAAATATTTTAAAAAAATGGAATATACTTTTTTCTCATTTGAAAAATAAAAGTAAACTTCACCCAGAATATTTTTATGAAAAACTGCTTGAATTTCAAGCTGACCTTTTAAGCCTTGATATAAACAGTGGTGTATATGAATATATCAGATATGACCACTTAAATATTGCAGCATCTATCGTTTCTACTATAAATAAAGTTAAATTATTGTTCTCACATATTGTGGCACCAAAATATATTCCAGCTGTTATATCTGGCGATAATGGTATATTCGTCTGCTCTTTTGATAATGTATCAATATTAAAGGAATCTACCATATATATGGCTGTTAAAGGAGAATGTTCTCTTGAAACTGTGCAAACAACATTTAAAATGCAAAGTAAAGTCGGAACAAGTGCTAAAATTAGAAACCTTATTTCAGCCCAATTAAATGGATTAAATATTGAACAGCTTACAATAGTGCCTTCTATACTGCCTCATTTAAATGACTATGTATATTTTAAAATAGATAAAACAGACAGTATGTGGCAGGATTTTAAAAATGAAAACAGTATAGCAGTATATATAACTCAGAGAATACCAAATCCTGATATTAAAATGTGGGCTGTAGGAGTATAAGATGAGCAATAATAATATTATTGATGATACAGAAATTCAAACAGCTTATAATCAAAACAAAGATGAATTATTACATTCCATATCTTTTAATGGACTGGAAACAAACCCTGTAATGAGTTCATCATTACATTTAATATTACTTGCTAAAAAAATATCAGAAGACAAAGAGTGTTCAGAAAAAGCAATAGAAGATTTTAAAAGAGAGTTTATTAATGATATATTATCTATTTCTGCAAAACTATCTACTCTTTCAAAATATGATGAACAGGATATAACTAGATTTCGTTACTGTTTATGTGTTTTTATTGATGAAATGGTAATGAAAAATCAATCATTTATGGAAAACACATATTCATCAAATAGTCTATCTATAAGATTTTTTAAAGAGCCGTCAGGTGGTAATAAATTTTTTGGAATAATGGATAAATGGCTTGAAAATCCAGCCAAAAATAAAGATATGCTTGAATTTATATATGTATGCTTAATTTTAGGATATCAAGGCAAGTTTTCTGTTGATAATGATGGTGCTAAAAAATTACACTTATTAATGGAAAATATAGCTTCTGCTGTTGCACCTACTCTAAATACTGATGAAATGAAAGCATTTGAACTTGCTTATGCTGATAATGTAAAAGAAAACTTTTGGAGTAAATATGGGCATACTTTAAAAAAATTAACTTTTATTATTATACCTGTTGTCATAATACTCACTTTTTATTTTGGCAACTATTTTTTGATTTATAAAAGCAATTTAGAAACTTCTACATACTTATCTAATAAAATAAAGATTAGTGAAGATAAAGAGTAGAGAAATATTATAAATAGTATTAAATGTATTTCATTTATTTCTTTATGACAGCTGTATTTTATAAGATGTAAAAAAATCGTAAATGGCTTTTCAGATTTTCAGATTTGCACCCTTTACTATTTTTTATATACCTTTTTTATCATTTCCATTCAAAAGAAAAAAATATTTATTTTAATATTTATTATAACTGAATGTTTCACATATATCTTAAAAAGTTATCAGAAAGTTTACTATATATAGGGTGGGGAGATAAAAAACAACGGAATAGTGAGATAAATATGTTGCAGGACTATGCAGCTACTATACAATGACTATGCAATTTTTAAAAACTTAAAACGATTTTAACTTTTTTGGCGGGTATTTTTTAGCATTTGTTATGCACTTATTATACACTAACTATACAAAAATTTTTAAAGGTGGGCATTTCATCACACCCACTATCTTTTAATCTTTATCTAAAAATTCTTCAATATTAGCTGATGTTGTCTTACTACTGCCTGATAATAAATTTTGTCTGAATAAGTTGATAATTGCTGCTGTAAAATAATCACCATAAGGAAGGTCTCCACTCTCTACAAGGCTTGCTAGTGTATTATCTTTTATATAAAGCGTATTTTTTGGATGATATAATGTTTTACCATATAATATATGATTACTGCTTTCTATATAGCCTTTTGCTTCTAATATTTTTAATTTCTTTCTTAATATTTGAAATGATTTATTCCATAAACACAAATGTTTTAAATCATATATAGAAAGTCCTTTTTATATTCTGATTTATCATAATAGTATAGAAGCTGATTTAGAATACTTGTTTATTCATAGCTTGTTATACTATCAAGTAATTCTTTATAAACAGGAATTATTATATGTGATTTAAAAACTCTACCAATACTATTATTTATATTAATATTGGTATAAGTTATAGTATCAGGTTGGAGTATATGACTATGCAAGTTTATAGCCCGATGTAGTGTATTCAAACTTTATTATAAAGGGAATAAAAAAATTAATAAGCGACTATTTATTTAGAACCATTAAAGAAATGGTGCCCAGAGACGGAATCGAACCATCGACACGAGGATTTTCAGGCGATGTGCCTATTACTTGCTTTTATACCTTGATTATTATATAATATGTTTGGTAATATGTTATGGAAAAATCATAGAACACTTCCTTTTAATTTCTTCGCAAATCAAATAAAACATAATTTATTGATTGCGTCAAGCTCTTTTTTGCTGTCATTCGCTAAATATTTTTGTGTCATCATAATTGAGCTATGACCTAACATATTAGAAATGGTTACAATATTCACATTATTATACAGTAATGTATTTGCAAATGTTCGCCTTAAATCGTGAAATCTAAAATTTTCTATACCTGCTTTTTTTAAAGCTGTTCTAAATGCTCTTTTTATATAATTATACCTAAATATATAAGTATCATTGTTTTTGTGCATATATTTATTTAATTCATTCATCAAGTCTTGATGTAAATATATAAGCTGGCTTTTGCCTGATTTTGTTTCGCTTCCGTCAAGCTGGTAGACATTATTTTTTATATTAGACCTTTTCATATGAATAATATTGCTGTATCTCATACCAGTATATAGAGCTACAAGCACAATATAGTATAATTCTTCATTCTTGCTTTGTTTACAGGCTTCAAGCAGTGCTTTTATTTCACTATTATTTAAAGCTCTGTCCCTATTTACTTCTTTAAATTTTTTAGTGTGCTTTGCTGGGTTATAATTAACTACTTTATCTTTAATTGCTGTATTAAAGATATGATTTAATAATGACCTGTAACGATTTTGTGTTGCCTGCTTAATATTCCTATCATTTTTTAATAGATTAAAAAAATTTACAATATCATTTTCTGTAACATCAGTTATATTTTTGTTTACAAACTCATAATGTAGAATTATATTTAATTTACCTAATAGTTTGTTAAAATTTTTTTCCTTTTTAGCGTTTTTCTGAAAAGGTATATAATGACTATTTATATACTCTTTTAATGTGATATGATTAAAATTTGACAAAATAGCAGATGATAAAATATTTATTTGTTGCAATACTTCTAAACTATCCATTTTAAATACTCCAAAAAAATAATATAAATTTTAGCGGCTAAAATATTTTGTAGTTGTAGAATAAGCAAAAGAATTGCCAAGAAGTATTATTTTTTATATGGTGTAAGTAAAAAAAGACTTGAATTTATATAAAATATTGATTATATTAAGAGTAGCACAGGGGACTGGGTTGGCAGTCCTCGCTGGCTATTCAGTTTAAAGCAAACTAAAATAACCACTTAGCCGGTAACTGAGTGGTTATTTTTTTATGTAAAAAATTATGACTGCTAAAAAAAGCACACATAATGAATATGTGATATGATTTTCATATATCATAGGCTACTCCTTTCTATCATTTAAAGTTGAGAAAAGAGAACCAACCGATCCAGTCGCACCTGTGCAGACCATTCAACTAAATAGCCATAGAAGAATAAACACCAAAAATAAAAAAATTACAAGTTAAAATACTTATCCCCAGATAATCCACA
>ERZ777305.1987-NODE-1987-length-19767-cov-19.530946_pt1 | contig 19767 bp, 11 predicted proteins | sample MGYA00374965_ERZ777305 | MGnify/ENA primary metagenome ERZ777305 (study PRJEB29328, sample SAMD00013331) | mouse gut metagenome | study: EMG produced TPA metagenomics assembly of the Metagenome analysis of fecal microbiota from mouse which was promoted... | reverse complement strand
TGGTATCCCTGCTTTTTAAATATTCAGTTGTAACACATGTATTGTAATCCTACACACGCTGTCTGCACGCACCCATAAGGGGATTGACAGATAATCGTGATGTTCCTGTCTCCACACACCGCCGGATATAGTTTCCCCGGTCAGGTAATTGACCCATGTTCCTTTTGGCAGATAATAGCGGGCAGTGCCATCCTCACAAAAGATTGGCGCCACAAGCAGGCTGTCACCTTGCATATACTGTTTATCCAGATAATGGCAGTTACAATCCTCTTCAAATTCCAGCGCCATACTGCGCATCATGGGAATGCCTGTTTGGGAAGCTGCTACGGCTGCGCTGTAAAGGTAGGGCATAAGCTCCAGCTTCAGCCTTGTAAAAAACCGCAGTACATCCACAGCCTCTTCATCATAAACCCAGGGCACCCGGTAGGAAGTGCTGCCGTGCAGACGGCTGTGCGTGGATAACAGGCCGAAGGCCGCCCACCTTTTATAGACATCCGGGGTGGAAGTATGCTCAAAACCACCTATGTCGTGGCTCCAGAAAGCAAAGCCGCTGCTTGTCAGGGACAGACCGCCCCGCAGGCTTTCCGCCATGGATTCATAGTCCGACCAGCAGTCGCCGCCCCAGTGTACCGGAAACTTCTGTCCCCCTGCGGTTGCGGAACGGGCAAAGAGAACGGCCTCCTCTTTTCCGCGTTTCTTCTCCAGTACTTCATAAACAGTCTTATTGTAAAGATAGGTATAAAAGTTATGCATTTTCATCGGGTCGGCGCCGTTATAGTAGCAGACATCCGTAGGAATCCTTTCACCGAAATCCGTCTTAAAGCAGTCTACGCCCATATCCAGAAGCATCTCCAGTTTTTCCTGATACCACAGGCAGGCTTCGGGATTGGTAAAATCTACAATGGCCAGTCCCGGCTGCCACATATCCCATTGCCATACGTCCCCATTGGGCCGCTTTAAGAAATATCCCTTTTCCATGCCTTCCTCAAACAGCACGGATTCCTGTCCTACATAGGAATTAATCCAGACACAGATTTTGATTCCTTTTTCTTTGATTCGCCTAAGCATCCCGGCAGGGTCCGGAAAAACACGCTCGTCCCATACAAAGTCGGTCCAGTGGAACTCCCTCATCCAGCAACAGTCAAAATGGAACACGGATAGCGGAATCCCCCGCCCCAGCATACCGTCGATAAAACCCATCACGGTTTTCTCGTCATAATCGGTGGTAAAAGAGGTGGAAAGCCACAGACCGAAGGACCACTGTGCGGGCAGGGAAGGTTTGCCCGTCAAATCGGTATAGCGCACCAGCACTTCCTTCATGGAAGGACCGTTTATCAGAAAATAATCCAGATTTTCCCCTTCCACGGAAAATCCCACCTTGCTCACCTGCTCTGTTGCCACTTCAAACTCCACCCTTTCAGGATGGTTTACAAATATGCCGTATCCCCGGTTAGACAAATAGAAGGGAATATTTTTATAGGACTGCTCCGTGCCTGTTCCGCCGTCTTCATTCCAGATTGTCACAGACTGTCCGTTTTTTACAAACGGCGTAAAGCGCTCACCCAGACCATAAATCAATTCATCGACGGAAAGCCCTAACTGCTGGCACATGTAAGCATTGCCGGGCTTATCGTAAGCGGCCCCCTTCCAGTCGGTCTTCAAATAAGCCAAATCCCCCGGACCGCTTTTTGTCAACAGCCTGCCATCCCTCTCGTAACGCATGGACCAATGCTCCATATCGATTACCAGACTTAAATGCCCGTTTTGAACCGTAAGAATTCCGTTTTCTTCTGTTGCGGTAAGTTCCGAATCCTCCATGCAAAGTGCAAACTCCGGCTCTTTTTTCCGCACGCCTTTATGGTGGACGACCTGTACCCGTATTACCTCCGGCAGGGGCGCGCTAATCCGCACAGTCAGGTTGACTCCGCCCAGGGTGTCACCCTTCCTCCCGATTCTCGAGGCAGGGGCGCAAAGCACCACTTCCTTTTTCATTTTCCTCACTTCGTAAACTTGCTGCGGCGCAAAACTACAGCATCCTTCTTTTAACAGCCAGCATCCGTTATGATACTTCATATTGCTTCCTCCTCCTATTTTTCCATATACCTGACAGACCTGCAAGAGAGCACACAGCCAAAGTCAGCACAAAACTGCCGATACCAATAAAAATTACCTGCATTGCCGTACCAATTTCCATTTGCACGACATAGTACGCAAGGGCGACCAGAATGGATTGATGTAAAATATAAACCTGATAAGACATCTTTTGAAAGCAGTCCGTAAGCTTTGTATTTACATTAAAATATTTCCTTCCCCATATAAGCAGCGCCAGAATCGAAATCCAGCCGATAAAGTTTACCCATAAATCGCCGTAATAAGAAAACCGGTAATACAGTACCACCAAAGCTATTGTTCCCACCGCACACAGCGCCAAAATCCACTTGCTGTTTTTAGCAAGCCTTTCTGTCACCGCATCATTGCCCAGCACATAATATCCGGTCAGATATAATGCAAAATACTTTCCAATGCTGTATCCTCCGAAATTACCCGGATAATACATAAGCCATATAGGGATAAACAGACAAACCACCCCCGCTGCGGCATTTTTTCCACTTTTGCATCCAGCTTTTCATATGGCAGAAAGCGAAACAAAAGAAGCGCCGCCATGGATATGATAAACAAAAACAAAATAAACCACAGATGCCCCGGCGTAAACGCCCCGTCATAGCCGCTTAAATCCGTAAAATGCGTAAAAAAATACTTCCAGTTATCTAAAATTCCGCCTTCATAACCATAGAAATACTTTCTGGCAAAAAAAGTCTGAAAAGGCACAAGAAAAACCATACCTGTTACAAATGGAAGCAGCAGTTTATGTATCCGCTGCCGGACAAATTCCCTGACGGTTCTTTTTTCCAACGCATACCGCGCACTCATCCCCGCCAATACAAAAAGCAGGGGCATAAACCACGGATTCACCAGCACGATAAGCGTGCTTAACAATTTATTTTCCCCAACCCAGATATAAAATCCGCTGCCAAAATCATTCCAAACCATAAACGTATGCACCGGAAACAATAATAAAATAGCCAGACTCCTCAAATTGTCAATATAATGCTTCCGCATACCCTTCCCCATCAACACCATCCTTTTTCCATAAAATTTTTTAGTGCTTTATAATATCAATATACTTGATTTCCTATACTCCCGCAATACTCTGTTACCCGCAAATTTCCGCATTATGCATGGCGGCAGCCGGGGCGTGCATTTGATTCCATAAAGGGGGCCTGTAAAAACACCGGTCCTTAGAGGTTGTTTTACAACCTCTTATGTACCGCTGTGTTTTTACCGGAGTGAGAACGTCCCCCTGTTGGAACAAATGCACGCCCCGGCTGCCGCCATGCATAATGCGGAAATACCAAGTTTTTCACCTTGACAAGTAAAATTGATTCTGTTATTTTAATCATAATAATATAAGAAAAGCCATGACGGAAAAGAGTAGTTTGCAGGGAATCATCCAGAGAGGGCGGCGCAGGGTGGAAGCCGCTTATGAGGAACGCAGACGAAAACCATTCCCGAGCCGTAACGCTGAAAGCAAAACTAAGCGTTGCCGTATGCCTGCGTTAAAGGATAGGATTTGATGGAATCTGAAGTGAAAAGTTAAGGTGGAACCGTGCAGATGCACCCTTAAGGCTGTCAGCAGTCTTTTGGGTGCTTTTCTTATGTTGTTGCAGACTGAAAACGGCAGAATGCCAACACTATGAAAGGAGCACGGAAATGAAAGTGTTACTGAAAAACGGCGAAACCAAAGAAATTGCATTTGAAGAAAAGGAGGGAAGAAAAGCGTTCTGGCATACCAGCGCCCATGTGCTGGCACAGGCGGTAAAACGTCTGTATCCGGATACAAAGTGTGGGATTGGACCGGCAACGGAAAACGGATTCTATTACGACTTTGCATTTTCTTTTCCTTTTTTGGAAGAGCATTTACAGGCAGTGGAAAAAGAAATGAAAGCGATTGTAAAGGAGTCCTTATCCCTCCAGGTAAAAGAAGTATCCAAGGCGGAAGCATACGCCTTTATGGAAGCGCAAAAAGAAGATTTTAAACTGGAGCTGATTAGGCAGCTTCCGGAATCCGAAGACATTTTCTTTTACAGGCAGGGAGATTACACGGAGTTGTGCGCCGGCCCCCATATTTCCAATACCAGCAGGATAAAGGCACTGAAACTTCTATCCGTGGCGGGCGCTTATTGGAAGGGCGATGAAGGAAATCAGATGCTCACCAGAATATACGGCATTTCTTTTCCCAAAGCGTCCGAACTGGATGCCTATCTTCAAACGCTGGAGGAAGCAAAGGCCAGAGACCACAGAAAGCTGGGCAGGGAGCTTGGTCTGTTTGCCTTTATGGACGAAGGACCGGGATTTCCGTTTTTCCTTCCCAAGGGACTTCTTCTCAAAAATCTTCTTATAGAATATTGGCGAAAAATTCATACGGAAGAAGGCTATGTTGAAATTGCAACACCGGTGATGCTTAACCGTAAGTTGTGGGAAATCTCCGGCCACTGGGAGCATTACCATGAAAATATGTGTACATCAGTAATTGATGGCAGCGACTATGCACTCAAGCCCATGAACTGTCCGGGCGGAATGCTGGTTTACAAATCACAGCCCCGCTCCTACAAGGAACTTCCTCTGAGGGTCGGGGAACTTGGACTGGTACACCGTTTTGAAAAATCGGGACAGCTCCACGGGCTGATGCGGACCCGCTGCTTCACACAGGATGACGCCCATATTTTTATGACAAAAGAGCAGGTACAGGACGAAATCTGCGGGGTTATGAAATTGATAGATAAGGTATATGCCCGCTTCGGTTTTTCCTATGAAATAGAATTGTCCACCAGACCCGAAAATTCCATTGGCAGCGACGAGGAATGGGAATTGGCAACCCATGCATTGCAGGCAGCGGCGCAAAACATGGGAAAAGCTTATATTGTAAATGAAGGTGACGGAGCATTTTACGGCCCGAAACTGGATTTTCATTTAAAAGACTCCATCGGAAGAACCTGGCAATGCGGAACCATTCAGCTTGATTTTCAGCTTCCCAAAAGATTCGGCGTGGAATATATGGGCGCAGACGGCCAGAAACACCGGCCGATTATGCTGCACCGTGTAGTATTTGGCTCAATAGAGCGGTTTATCGGCATATTGATTGAACATTTCACAGGGAATTTTCCGGTATGGCTTTCACCGGTGCAGGTCCGGGTGCTTTTCGTATCGGATAAATATTTGCCTTATGCGCAGAATATCTTACAAGAATTAAAGGGCAGCGGCATTCGCGTTGAGATTGATGAAAGGGACGAGAAACTCGGCTACAAAATCCGGGAAGCAAGGATGGATAAAGTGCCGTATATGGTTATTGTCGGGGAAAAAGAGCAAAAGCAGCATACCGTATCGGTAAGACAGAGGGATGCAGAACCCCAAAAACAGGATATGGGAGAAATGGCGCCTGCCCGTCTTATCAGTCTAATCCATGAGAAAGGAGAAAGGAAATCATGAAAGCAACGATTGTATTGATTGCCGATTTGGAAGCCGAAAATTACGGCAGAAAACTGATGCTTAGAGCCCACCGCCTTGGCGAAACGGGCTTTGAAATGGCAAGACTGCCGCAGCACATTTCGCTGAAGCAGCCCTTTACCATACCGAATCTGGAAGATATGGAGGCGTTTTTTGATGCATTTGCAAAAGAACTGCATCCGGTTACAGCCACATTTGAACAGTTGGATATCCATCCGTCAAACGTTATCGGCGGCATTCCTTCCGGCTGCATGAGCATTCGCGTAAAAAAGTCAGAGGAACTGGAGCGTATGCAGCAGTTGCTTTTCCGGAAACTGGAAAACCGGTTCGGTCCATGCCCGGCAGCTTACGACAATGACTATATTTTCCACATGACCATTGCCATCGGCAAAGCGCCCTTTGAAAATTATCAAAAAGCCTATGAACAAATGGCAAAAGAACTTAAAAAGCAGTCTTACCGTTTTTCCCGTCTCGGCCTCTTATACTATGACGACGACAATATACTGCCGGGCACTTATTTTTGCTATAAGATATTGCCCTTATAAATTAACTTGAAGTTACACGCATACCAACCGCCATGATTCCGCTTTGCGGAATCTCAAATCTGTGCGGAGAATGCCGCATTTTAGGCATTCCTCAAGCGTGAAACTTAGTACTTCTTAGCGAAATGCCCCTTGGCATGAGCTATTAGAAGTACTTTTCACGCTAACCAACATGATTCCACTCTGCAGAATCCCAAATTGAGATGAAAAATGCCGCATTTTAGGCATTTCTCAAGCGTGAAACTTAGTACTTCTTAGCGAAATGCCCCTTGGCATGAGCTATTAGAAGTACTTTTCACGCTAATTTCCAGAAGCGTTTCCGAAATCTTCTGCACCTCGTCAAAGGCTGCCTGCATAACCGCAGCCAGTTCCACCTGTTTTTCGATTGCCTCGCTAATTGCCTTTACCTGTTCCAGCGATTGGCTGGTGGTGTCATTCATATCCTCCGTCATGGCAACCACCTGCTTCTGATGATTCAGTCCGGCTTCCAGATTTTCCTCCACTTCCTTCACCTTCCTGATAGACGCCATCTGTGCATCCAACAGCTTATCGGCTTCCTCCTTCGCCGTATGAATCTTTTGGATGCCTGCTAAAACCACTTCGCCGTTTTCATTTACAGATACGTGCGCATCCTCCACATTCGCATTCATTTCCTGAATCTGGGCGGTAATGTTTAAAGTCGCCTTCTTACACTGCTCTGCCAATATGCCTACTTTGGAAGCGACAACCGCAAAGCTTTTGCCCTGTTCTCCGGCGCGTGCCGCTTCAATGGAAGCATTGATAGCCAAAATGTTCGTCTGATTGGCGATTCCTTCAATAACATCCACAACGGAAGCAATCTCACCCGCACAACTTCCTACCCGTGAAATTTTTTCCCGAAGACTATCGCTGGAAACTTCAATTTGGTGTATGGAATCCGCCGCCTGATTCATAAAACCAATATAATTTTCAATTTTGCGGTAAGCGTCCGCGGAAATTTCGGACATTTCTTCCGTCTGTCGGCTGATTAAACGCATATTCTCTTCCATTTCACCAATACTGCTGTCAGTCTGCCGTACCTGTTCCAGATTTTCCTCACAACCGATTTTTGTCATATCCGCTTCATGACAGATTTTCTGATTATTGTCAACCGTATCACGAATAGCTGTCTTTAAGCCTCCAAGCAGATTCGACAGCATCGCGGACGCAGAGCCGCAGTTGTCTAAAATTTCCTTTACTACCTCTGTATTATGCAGGTTCTCAAGCAGCCTTCTCGCACGTCCGGAGAGCGAGATAAATACAGCCGACATTGCAATATACTCAATTGTAAATCCCATACCATATCCGATAAACCACTTCATTCGGGTATCCCCCGGCCACAGCAACACATTTCCCGAACGAAAATAAACTGCGGTTATCATGCCGATAAACCCGATTATGGCGGTGCGGACAGTAAACTTTTTATCAAAATAGAGACAGCTTAAAGCAAGCGCAAGCACATATGTCATATAAATACCCAGATGGGAATTGCTCGCCATCAAAGCAATGACAATTGCCAGAGCTATAATACTGTAATTTTTAATAAACCGGATAGAAACCCCGCATTTCAGAAGTATAACAGGGGACAAGGTACAGACTACTCCGAATGCACTTATCGGTATCAATTCCTTAATCGAAACCTGAAAAATGTGTAATATCGAGCATAGAAACAACGTAGGAAACACCGCTGTCATCCCAAGCAGTATCTTACAAATAGTCCTGCATACCTCTTCCTCGTTCCGTTCAAAAAAATCCTTATTATCCGTTGTTCCTTCCATGTTTACCCTCCTCATGTCAATTCGCACGCTGCTTATGTATTTAAAAATCAACTACTTTCATTATGAAAAAATATCCGCTAAAAGTCAAGACCGGTCTGTTCCTGTAGATTTCCGTTTTATACATTGCAGGGACCCCTGCAATGTAAAATGCGGAAGCTCCACCTTATAAATTATTTAACATAAAACAGTATTTCTGATAGTATGATTTTGATAGTAGACGTTAGTCTTATCCACGCTTGTCAGGGAAAATTTTATCTGACAGGCGTTTTATTAGGAGGAGGTATCCCATGATATGTATAGATACAAAGAGAAATGACCCTTTTCATTCCTGACCTGAGGATGAAAAGAGCCATTCTCTGAAATACCATTCCATTACCTTTTACTTGATTTCCGCCGTCTTATACAAAAACCTTACGCTGCCGTCCATTTCTACCGTGCTGTCCGCATAGGAATGACAGTCTTGGGAAACTTCCACCGCGGCCTGCATACGGCTTACCAGTTCTTTCAGGTCGCCTTCAAAGGCTGCTGCCAGTTTTTCTATACCTTCTTCATTGAAGGTAATCATTCCGTCCCTGAGCTGCATTGCGCCATCCTTTAAGCGGGCCACCCCGTCTATCAATGCATCGCTGCCGTCTGCAAGGGCGTCTGTCCCTTCTTTTAAAGTCGAAGCGCCTGCCGCAAGGGTATCGGCTCCTGCTGCAAGCTGTCCCGCGCCGCTGCTTAACTGTCCGGCTCCCGCACTGGCCTGGGTTACTCCCGCCGTATAGGAACGGACTCCCTGATAGAAAGTGTTGTAGCTGTCAAGCTGTGCCTTCAATCCCGCAATCTGTGCCGCACCGCTTTCTGCGGCGGACATGTTTTCCGTTACCTTCTGCGTAATCAAATCGGTAATCTGCTGGGAACTCATCTGTGCGTTGACATTTGCGGCAATCAACTGTTCTTCTTGGGAAGCTGCTGCTGCCGCAATCTGCTGCTGTACGCCTTCGCTTTGCATTTGTGCTGCGACACTGGCATCTATGGCGTCTGCTGCCGCATCCCCGGCGCTTTTAAGCGCCTGATACTCGTCTTCCGTCATTCCTGCCACACTCAGAACCCCCGCCCTGACCTGTGCTTCCACCGCCTGCGTCACCTGCGCCAGAATGGCGCTTTCATTTGCCTTTACCTCAGCTTCGACCTGCGCTTTCACGGCGTCATACACCTGCGCATATACCTGCTGATATACACCGTCCTGCCCCATGGACGCCAGTATTCCGTCTAAAACAGAGGCATAATTGTCAATGGTCAGGGTCGGCACGCTCAAACCGTTTGCCGCAAGCTGGCTGTTTGCCGTTGCAAGCAAGGACCGGAATACCTGTGCCGCGCCATTGTTTAATTCGCTGCTTTTTGCACTCAGGGTTCCCAGACCGGCACACAGGCTGTCTGCACCCGCCTGCAATTCTTTTGCGCCTGCATTTAACTCTGCCGCGCCGCCGGAAAGCTGTCCTGCGCCGTCTGCCAGCGCATATACGCCTTCCTTCAAATCACCCGATTTTTTATACAGCGTTTCCAGTCCATCATATAAGTCGGAAGAACCGTTTACCAGCGCGTCCGCCGCGTCCGTCAGTTCACCCATGGATGCCTTTAAATCTTCCAGACTGTTCACACCTTCCAGATTCAGTCCGTTAAATATCTCATTTATGGCAACTGTATAACTACCTTCCATGGAAAAGCCGGTGACATCCGCCTCCACTTCAATATATGCAGGCAGAACCTCCTTCTCCATATCCAAGTTTTCCGCCATTCCCGGAAAAGCAATCCCAGCTACAATAGTTCTGCTGCCGTCGTTAATGATTTTGCCGGAAGATACGGTTATATTGCAAAACCGGGTATTGTCCAATACCATTCCGGTTACTGTGACGAACGGTGCATATATTTTTTCCCGGCTGTTGTTTATCTCCTTCATTTCATACTGATTACTGCAAAAATCAAAACGCATAACCACATGCCCGCTTTTTCCGGCAAGCTCTTCCGGGGCTATTTTTTCTCCGTCCAGGGTATAGCTTACCCTCATGGAAACCGGCAGTTCTTTTTCGGAAGTTCCTTGATAATACAGTCCGCTTTCATCATTTTTGATTGCATACGCATCTGCAAGACCCGTTTTTGTTTCGTCAAATCCCTCCGGCGCATTTTGCAGCCAATCGCTTACTATAATTTCATTTGCAGAACCGTCCGCTGACGCCAGCACATACACGGTTTCCTCCTTGTAAGCCTCTCCGTCACCGTGCTGCGTCTGCCAGAGGTTTTCCGCCATCTCCTTTATTTCCGTTTCCGCATTTGTATTTTCCGCTGTTTTTGTCTCCTCCGTCCCGGTATTTTCATCCATGCTTTTTGCATGTGCCTGCACACCTGCAACGCCTGCCAGAACCATACCTGCCAAAACTGCACCTGCAATACATATAATACCCGTCTTAAATACTTTATTCTTTTCTTTTAACATGGCTGCAATTCCTTCCCTTCTTTTTTCTTTTTTTCATGAAAACCAATACTGGTTGCGCAGATTACTTTATCAAAAACCATAAACATGGCGGGAAGCACCAGGATTACGCTGAACATGCTGACGACTGCTCCCCTTGCCATCAGACTGCACAGGGAACTGATTATGTCCACATCGGAATAAATTGCTACCCCGAAGGTTGCGGAAAACAGTCCCATGGCGCTCACCACTATGGAGGGGATGGATACCCTCAGTGCATTGCCGACCGCCGTTTTTTTGTCCTTCCCCTCATACCTCTCACTCTTGTATCGGGTTGTCATGAGGATTGCATAGTCAACGGTGGCGCCCAATTGAATGGTGCTGATACAGATAGGCGCGATAAACGGAAGGGATACCCCCGTATAATGTGCCAGTCCCAGATTGATAAAGATGGAAAACTCAATGACCGATACCAGAATGATTGGCAGGGTAATGCTTTTTTCCACCAGTGCAATAATGATAAAAATGGCAATAATGGATATGGCGTTTACCACCTGAAAATCCTTATCCGTTATCTCAATCAAGTCCTTTGTGCAGGGCGCTTCCCCAATCAGCATACCGCTTGCATCATATCTTTTTAATATGGTGTTTAATTCATCAATTTGTGCATTGACTTCATCGCCTGCCGTTTTATATTCGGAATTTACCAAAAACAATTCCCACTTATCGCTCTTTAACACATTGCTGACGGATTCCGGTATAAATTCCTCCGGTATCAGGGAGCCGACAACGGATTCCATGCCCAGGGCATACTTTACTCCCTCTACCTTTTCCATCTCCGCAATCATATTGCCTACCTCCCGCGCAGGCAGCCCGGCATCCACCAGTACCATATGGGTCGCTCCCACGCCGAATTTTTCCTGAAGCTTGGAATTGGCAATCACATACTCCATCTCCTCCGGCAGACTATCACCCAAATCATAATAGACCTCTTTGTTGGTCTTATCATAACCGATAAAAGCAGGCACCAGAATGATGAAAAACAATGCCACAAATACCGCAAACCTTTTCGTTATCAATCCTGCCAGCCTTCCGGTGTCGGGAATCAATGATTTGTGCTTTGTCTTTTGCAGCAGTTTATCCAAGGCCAGTATAATGGCAGGCAGCGTCGTCACACAGCCGATAACCCCAAGCACTACCCCCTTTGCCATTACCATACCCAAATCAAGTCCCAGAGTGTAACTCATAAAACACAAGGCAATAAAACCTGCCACCGTGGTTACGGAGCTTCCCACCACCGAGGTGATGGTCTTATTGATTGCTTCCGCCATGGCTTCTTTATGGTCTGCACAGACTTCATTTTGCTCTTCGTAGCTGTGCCACAGGAAAATGGAATAGTCCATTGTGACTGCAAGCTGCAAGACTGCCGCCAGCGCTTTTGTCAAATAAGGAATTTCCCCTAAAAAATAATTGGTACCGAGATTTAACAAAATGGACATTCCGATACTTACAAGAAAGACAAAGGGAATAATCCAGTTATTCATGAAAAGCATCATGGCAGCGCATGCAAGCAGTACTGCAAGCCCCACATAAAGAGGTTCTTCTTTTTCACACAAATCCTTTAAATCCGTTACCATGGCGGACATGCCCGACACAAAGCATTGCTTTCCTGCCAGTCTGCGGATTTCCCCGATTGCCTCCATTGTCCCGTCGGCGGAAGTAGATGTGTCAAAAAATACCGCCAGCATGGTTGCATTTCCGGAATTAAACGCGTCATAATATTTTTCAGGAAGAAATCCCATCGGTACGGATACATCCATAAAATTGTCATACCAGAGAACCGTATCCACATGTTCCACTTTTTCAAATGCCTCTTTTAAGTCCGACACCTCCCCGGGCTGCATATCCTCCATGATAACAAAGGAAAAAGCTCCTTTTCCAAAGTCATCCAGCAGGATATCCTGTCCCGTCACGGTGTCAATGTCCTTCGGCAGATAAGTCAGCATGTCATAGTTAATTCTGGTTTTCGCCATTCCAATTACGGAAGGAACAAGCAGCGCCAGCGCCAGAATCAAAATCGGTATACGGCATTTCACTACCGTCTTCCCAAATTTCATTGTATCCATCTCCTTTAATAATAGGTTTGTTATTTTGTTCCCCTATTTTAAAATGGATTTTTCATTCTGAAAACAGACAAAAAAAATGCAGTGTACAAAAATCGTACACCGCACGCCCATTATCCAAAATTTGTGCATTGGAATAAAAATGCCTAAAAAATCACTCCGCCGTTTTCCGAAGGGCTGCCTCAATATTGCCCTCCAGCATGATGCCCAGACGCCCGATAACCTGCTCGGGGTCATACTTCATGCCGCAATCCAGCCAATCCCTGACCATGCCTGTCAACGCCTGCTTGTAAAAATCGGCAATCAGCTTTTTATCCTCCTCCCGCGCGGAAAGACCCTTTGAAGCCATCTCCACATACCTGCGCATAACCTCCCCGGCAATTATGTTCAGATAGCGCTCCACCTCTTCCCGCCTGACGGAATTGTATATATGATAAACAAACTTTTTGTTTTGCAGGGCAAATTGTGCCGCCGCAATAAATCCCTCCTCCCAGGAAGCAATATCTTCCTGTCCTGCAAATACCTTCTCGATTTCGGAATCCAGTATGCATTTTATTAAGGAAGGAATATCTTCAAAATGATAATAAAAAGTATTGCGGTTAATACCGCAATCCTTCGCTATATCCTTAATTGTAATTTTATCCAGTGGTTTTTCGTTCAACAATTTGATGACAGACTCTATTATCGCCTTTTTTGTAAACTGCGCCACCCGTCCACCTCCACATTTCAAAAAAAGACCTGCAAAACAGGTCTTTTAAGCAGCTAGCGGGAATCGAACCCGTCTCTCCAGCTTGGGAAGCTAGCATTCTACCGATGAACTATAGCTGCATATCTGAGAGATATTATACTATAGTTCCCGGAAAAAAGCCAGAAAATATTTTTGTATTTTTACAAATAAAATATCACTTTACTTTCAGGCTGCCGTCAAAATGCTCCGTCAAAGGTTCCAGGAAAAAGTCTATGATTTTCCTCTCCCCAATCTTTATTTCAGCCGTACATTCCATGCCTACCCCAACCTTGATTTCCGGGTTCAGTTCTTCATACGATGCTGTGTCTATGGCAATTTTTACTTTATATACCCATCCCTTTTGCTCATCCTGCACAGCGTCCGGGCTTATGGAAACAATCGTGCCTTCCAGCTTACCATAGTCCTGAAAGTTGTAGGTATCCAGTTTCATCACCACGGGCTGTCCCGGCTGCACATAACCGATATCCTGATTCCGTATATCCGCTTCCACTATCATCTGAGCGTCCTTTGGCACAATGGAGGCAACAGGCTGCCCCGCCGCCAGTACCCCTCCCACCGTATTGATTTCCAGTGTTTTTACAATTCCATCCACAGGGGAAACTATCACCTGCTGTTTCAGCCCTATTGTCTGAATCTCATAATCAGCCTGAAGGGAACTGATTTTCTGCTCATTTGCCACTATCATGCCCGAAATGCCTGCCTTAAAATCCGCTTCCAGCATATGCAGGTTTTCCAAAGCCTGTCCGTATTTCTGCTCTGCCAATAAAACTGCTGTTTTCTGATTTTCCCGGTCATTTTGGTTCAAAATAATCTGATTATCCAGTGTTGACATGCGGATGCTGTTGTCATAGTCCTCATAGACCGCCCTGTTTTTCTGCATTTCATATTCAATTTTTAACTGCTCCAAATCCATGGCAAGAGCGTCCACCTCCGATTTCGTGACAGCTCCCGCACTGTACAGTTCCTGATAATCCTTCAGTTCCGCCTCTTTCTGCCGGATTAGCAGGGCTATCTTTTCTTCCGTAAGTTCTTCCGTATTGGCATATTCCATTACCTGGCCAAGGGCTTCCTTCTGTTCTGTAAGCAAAGTCTGATTTTCCACAAGCTTTTCCAACACGCCTTCTTCAATGGCTATCTGTGACAGGGCCTGCTCTGCAATGCTTTCCGCTTCCTTTTTCTGCGCTTTATATTCCTGCTGCATGGATAGCACATAGGAAATCACCTGTATTTTTTCCGTGTCTTCTTCCCCTTTCAGTCTGTAAGAGATGTCCTTATCAGCCAGTATTTCACGTAGCAGTTCATTTTCCAATGCAAGTAATGTGAGGTTTTCCTCTATGTTCTGCAGCGCAACCCGGCTTGACGATGCATCCAAAAGCGCAATCACCTGACCTGCCGAAACATAATCGCCCTCTTTTACACAAATCTCCTCTATTACCCCTGTGCTTGCTACCTGCACATTCTGCACACCGCCCACTGCAAAGACCCTGCCCCGCGCCGTGACCACTTCATCCATTTTTCCCGCCACAGACCAAACCGCCAGGAACACTACGATAAACAGTGTAAAAAATATTACAAAATGTCCCGCATGCGAAACCGGCTTTTCCACAATTTCCAGTGCTTTTGGCAGAAAATCCTGCCGTAATTTTGCCTGCCTTCCGGCCTTTCTTATCTCATAATTTTCTTTCTGTTTCTTCACCCAGCTTTTCATATGTATCAGACCCCGCTCTGCTGTTTCAACAAGTGCCAGAAAAGCCCTTTCGCTTCAATCAGTTTCTGCTTGGGCCCGTATTCTGCAATCCTGCCTTTTTCTATGACCATAATCGCATCCGCATCCCGCAGGGTGGACAGCCTGTGGGCAATGATAAGCACCGTCCTTCCCTTACAGATTGCCTTCAGGTTTTTCTGGATGATGCTCTCCGATTCATAATCAAGTGCAGATGTGGCTTCATCAAAAATCAGGATTTTGGGGTTACATAAAAGAGCCCTTGCAATGGCAATCCGCTGTTTCTGCCCTCCTGACACTCCCACTCCCTTTTCACCCACAACGGTGTCATAACCGTTCGGAAGTTCCAGTATAAATTCATGCGCCCCCGCAATCTGCGCCGCCTTTACGATTTCCTCCATGGAAGCGGCCGGATTGTGCAGCGCAATATTTTCCCTCACGGTGGCATTGAACAAAAAGCTTTCCTGAAGCACGATTCCAACCTGCCTTCTGAGCCAAACAGGGTCGGCAGTGGCAATATCGATTCCGTCAACCAATATTTTTCCGTCCTGCGGCAGGTACAGCCGCTGAATCAGCTTTGATACCGTACTTTTCCCTGAACCGCTGCGGCCCACAATTCCCACGACAGTGCCAGGCTTTATCCCAAAACTCATATCCTTGATGATTTCCGGACCGTCCGCGGCATACCGGAAATTTACTTTTTCAAACCGGATATACCCTTGTACCGCCGGCAGTCTTGTCGTAGCGCTTTTATCGTTTCTTTCTTCCTTACTGTTAAAGATATCCCCTATCCGTTCCACGGAAATGGAAGTCTGCTGAAACTCCTGCCATGTCTGCACCAGCCGCATGACAGGTTCGCTGACCCTGCCTGCAAGCATCCTGAAAGCCACCAGCTGTCCAATGGACAATGCGCCCTGCATCACCAGTCCGGCGCCGTACCATAGAATGGCAATATCAAACAGACGCTGGATAAACCTTGCCACCGCGCCTGCCCACCCTGAGAGAACGGAAGTTTTGTAACCGGCCGCAGTGTAATCGGCAAGCAGCTCCTCCCACTTTTTCTGTACGGTAGGCTCAATTGCAAAGGACTTTATCGTCTGGACGCCGGTGACTGCCTCCACCAGATAAGACTGTGATTCCGCCCCGCAGTTAAACTTTTCATTGAGCCTTCCCCGCAAAATAGGCGTGACAACTGCCGAAATCAGTGCAAGCAGAGGGATTGCCGCAAGGGTAATCCAGGTCAGCACTGCGCTGTAACCAAACAGAATCACGATGTATAAAATAAGAAACAAACAGTCCAACAGGGTCATCATCGGAACGCCCGTCAGAAAACGCCGGATATTTTCAAGTTCCCTGACCCGTGCCACCGTATCCCCGATACGCCGGCTTTCAAAATACCGAAGCGGCAGCCTGAATAAATGCGAAAACAGCCGGCTGCTCAACATAACATCTATTTTGCTGGTGGTATGCACCAGTATATAATTTCGTGCAATGGACAGTATTGTTTCAAATATAAGCATTGCCACCAGAGCGATGGAAAGCACATCAAGGGTTGAAAGGCTGTTGTGCACCAGCACCTTATCTATAACGGATTGGGTGATTAGTGGCGAGCATATGGACAGAATCTGTATGACAAACGCCGCAAGCAGCACTTCTAAAAGGGGGCCCTTGTATTTTATAATGGAGGGGATAAACCATTTAAAACCAAATTTCACGTCGCGCTGCCTGTGTTTCCGTGGAATAAGCAGGATAATATCCCCCTCCCACATCTGCTCCAGTTCCCTGCGCTCCACCATTTTTGGCGCCTTTTCAAAGGGATACAGAAGCAGGAATTTTTCCTTCTGCGCTTTCGCCAGAATCACAAAGTCACCGCTGCCTGTCACCAGTATGGCCGGGAGGGTCATTTTCTCCAGTGCAAAAATATTTACTTTTACCATACGGCTCTTCAGTCCTGTCTTCTTTGCGGCATACAAAATATCCTGCGCCGTCATATTCCTGCCTTCCAGCCCAAGCATATGTTTTATATTTTCCGCATCTATTGCCATGCCGTAATAGGCGGCAACCGTAATCAGGCAGTGCAGTGCAGCGTCCTGCCCTGCCTGTTCTTTCGTGTCTTTTCTTTCTTCCTCCACAAGTTATCTCTCTTTCTTTTGTGAATCAATTCATCCGACTTCCTGCTTTATCCATATTTGCGACGTAATGCTGTCAATGGTATCGTTCCCCGAACGGACGCCGTCCGCCCAGGTCATCCCGGATGTGCTTTCAAACTCCGCCATGGACTGAATCAGCAAATCCACCTGGGATGAGGACAGTGAGTAACCGTCACCGGCAGAGATGTTTTCTATCCTGTAAGCATCCCCCTGATACCAGTTTTTTATGGTTACAAAGTCCTGTGAATCCATCAGGGATATCAGAAGGTCCGAACCGTTTCTGGCAAACAGCAGATTTTTTGCGTCCTCTCCTATTTCCAATGTATCACTGTTGCCTGCCGTCCTGTCATAGTCCGTGATGGTATCCTGACCGTCGCCCTTAGAGAAGATATAGGTATCATTGCCTAAGCCGCCGTTTAAGGTGTCGTTTCCTGTTCCGCCGATGAGGATGTCGTCTCCGTTTTCTCCGTAAAGGATGTCATCTCCGTCGCCACCGTAAAGGGTGTCGTTCCCATTGCCTCCGTAGAGCCTGTCGTTTCCTTCGTCACCGTATACCGTGTCGTCTCCATCACCGGCATTGATGGTGTCATCCCCGCCATACCCGTGGAAGGTTTCGTCCGCCTCATAGGCATACGCAAGGCCGTATCCCTGCAGGGTGTCATTGCCGTCCGTCCCTTCTATCCTTCCCTGCACTTCCTTTATGGCTTCAAGGTCCCACACCGTACCGTCAGCAAACTCCACCTTCTCAAGCGCATAACTCCAACGGCCGTAGACATCCTTTGCGTAGCAGTCCTGCACTGTCGTCTCCTGACCCGTCCTACGGTTCAGGAACACCATGTCGTTCCCTCTCCGTTCCACCGCCATGTCTTCCGGGCTGATTCCCTCCCCGAACACTATCCGGTCTTCCTTCCTGTCTGCCGAGGTGTCATAGTTGTTTATCCTGTCGTTCCCGTCCTCCGCTCCGATGTAGTAGGTGTCTGCACCGCTTCCTCCGCTCAGGGTGTCGTTCCCGGCGCCACCGATGAGAATGTCATCTCCGTTCTCACCGTTCAGGATGTCATCTCCGTCGCCACCGTAAAGCGTGTCATTCCCGTTGCCACCGTAGAGCCTGTCGTTCCCTTCGTCTCCGTAAACCGCATCGTCCCCGTCACCGGCATGGATGGTGTCATCCCCGCCATACCCGTGGAAGGTTTCGTCCGCCTCATAGGCGTAGGCAAGGCCGTAGCCCTGCAGGGTATCGTCGCCATTCGTCCCTTCTATCCTTCCCTGCACGGCCTTCAATGCTTCAAGGTCCCACACCGTACCGTCTGCAAACTCCACCTTCTCAAGCGCATAACTCCAACGGCCGTAGACATCCTTTGCGTAGCAGCCCTGCACTGTCGTCTCCTGACCCGTCCTACGGTTCAGCAGCACCATGTCGTTCCCGTTCCTCTTTACCTCGATGTCATCCGCATGGATTCCCTCACCAAACACTATCCGGTCTTCCTTCCTGTCTGCCGAGGTGTCGTAGTTGTTTATCCTGTCGTTCCCGTCCTCCGCTCCGATGTAGTAGGTGTCCTTTCCGGCTCCTCCGATTAGGGTGTCGTTTCCGGCGCCCCCGATTAAGATGTCGTCACCGTTCTCACCGCTAAGGAGGTCGTCACCCTCACCGCCGTACAGGGTGTCATTCCCGTTGCCACCGTAGAGCCTGTCGTTTCCTTCGTCTCCGTAAACCATGTCGTCACCGTCACCGGCATTAATGGTGTCATCCCCGCCATACCCATGGAAGGTTTCGTCCGCCTCATAGGCATACGCAAGGCCGTATCCCTGCAGGGTGTCATTGCCCTCAGTTCCCTCTATCCTTCCCTGCACTTCCTTTATGGCTTCAAGGTCCCACACCGTACCGTCTGCAAACTCCACCTTCTCAAGCGCATAACTCCAACGGCCGTAGACATCCTTTGCGTAGCAGTCCTGCACTGTCGTCTCCTGACCCGTCCTACGGTTCAGAAACACCATGTCGTTCCCGTTCCTCTTTACCTCGATGTCATCCGCATGGATTCCCTCTCCGAACACTATCCGGTCCTCACTCCGGCTGACTTCCGTATCATAGTTGTTTATGGTATCATTCCCGTCTTCCGCTCCGATATAGTAAGTATCTGCACCACTTCCGCCACTCAGGGTGTCGTTTCCGGCCCCCCCTACGAGGAGGTCGTCACCGTTCTCACCGCTAAGGAGGTCGTCACCCTCACCGCCGTACAGGGTGTCATTCCCGTTGCCACCGTAGAGCCTGTCGTTTCCTTCGTCTCCGTAAACCATGTCGTCACCGTCACCGGCATTAATGGTGTCATCCCCGCCATACCCATGGAAGGTTTCGTCCGCCTCATAGGCATACGCAAGGCCGTATCCCTGCAGGGTGTCATTGCCCTCAGTTCCCTCTATCCTTCCCTGCACTTCCTTTATGGCTTCAAGGTCCCACACCGTACCGTCTGCAAACTCCACCTTCTCAAGCGCATAACTCCAACGGCCGTAGACATCCTTTGCGTAGCAGTCCTGCACTGTCGTCTCCTGACCCGTCCTACGGTTCAGAAACACCATGTCGTTCCCGTTCCTCTTTACCTCGATGTCATCCGCATGGATTCCCTCTCCGAACACTATCCGGTCCTCACTCCGGCTGACTTCCGTATCATAG
>ERZ777305.1983-NODE-1983-length-19811-cov-4.252632_pt1 | contig 19811 bp, 20 predicted proteins | sample MGYA00374965_ERZ777305 | MGnify/ENA primary metagenome ERZ777305 (study PRJEB29328, sample SAMD00013331) | mouse gut metagenome | study: EMG produced TPA metagenomics assembly of the Metagenome analysis of fecal microbiota from mouse which was promoted... | reverse complement strand
GACGATTATTTTGCTTTGTTTATATTAGTCAGTATGTCTTGACAAAAATCAATTTGACACGTTTTAAAACTTATGTTATCATGTATATAGATGAGGAAAACCTCATAAAATAAAAATGGGAATACTTAACTTTTCCATGTTGAGTACTTACCCAAAGTTAATTGTTAAAGTACTTAATCTACGTAAGTAAATTGAGTACTATTTTTTTATCGACAGAATCATAATAGAGACTATTAATAAAATGATAATTATAAATTGAAAATTTTCTCTTCGCTTCATAATATCAAGCCTCCTTCCTCATAGAAGCAGGCAAGTACTCAACAGATAAGTATCCCTATGTTGATTATAATCATTTATTCACTAATAGTACAATATATTTTGCTATGACTTTATTGTACAACTCATAATTTATAAATTTACCCTTATTTTATATAACAATTTTCCCCATTTACAAACTTAAAAAAAACGTTTATAATGTAATACGTTAGATTTCAAATCGAGAAGAAAGGAGTATTTATGAAATTTTTTAACAACGAGGACACTAAAATTTTTGCTTTAGGTGGCCTTGGTGAAGTCGGAAAAAATATGTATTGTGTAATGCATAATAACGAACTCATTATAACGGATGCGGGTATTACTTTCCCAGAAGGGGAATTGATGGGAGTTGACTATGTCATTCCAGATTTTTCTTTTCTGAAAAAGAATGAATCAAAAATCAAAGCTTTATTTATTACACACGGGCATGAAGATCATATTGGTGCGATTCCATTTTTAGTACAGACAGTTCAAATTCCAGTGATTTATGCACCAAATCAAGCAGTAGGTCTCATCAAGAAAAAATTAGAAGATCGGAATATTCAATATAAAAATATTGTTGTATACGATGAAAGAACAAAAGTAAAATTCAAATATATTGAAGTTGAATTTTTTAGAACCACCCATTCCATTCCAGATTCACATGGAATTTGTATTACAACACCAAATGGAACTATCGTTACAACAGGGGACTTCAAATTTGATCTTACCCCTATTGGACCAATGGCAAATATTCATAAAATGGCTGCGATTGGAAAAAGAGGTGTCACCCTACTCATGAGTGATAGTACCAATGCTTTAAATGAAGGAATGAGTGCGAGTGAATCCCGTGTCGATAATGCCTTACAAGAAATTTTTAGAAGAAAAAATGGTAGAATTATTATTGCTACATTTGCTTCTAATATTTACCGGTTAAAACACATTGTAGATACTTGTAAGAAAAATGGTAGAAAAATTGCGACATTCGGTAGAAGTATGGAAAATAATATCGAAATTTCAATCCAAGGTGGATATATCAAAAATAAAGATATCTTCATCACCCCAGAAGAAGCCAATCACTTACCACCAAATCAAGTATGCTTACTTTGTACTGGTAGTCAAGGAGAACCATTAGCGGCCCTATCCCGTATCGCGAATGGAGTACATCGCTCCATTAAACTACAACCAGATGATACCGTTATTTTCTCATCATCGGCAATTCCTGGAAATGCACTTAGTATTTCTAGAACCATTAATAAACTTTATTTACAAGGTGCCGATGTCTATACCAATACTTCTTTAAGTGATATCCATACTTCTGGACACGCTTATCAAGAAGAGCTAAAATTAATGATCCGACTTATGAAACCAAAATATTTAATGCCATTCCATGGAGAATATCGTATGTTAAAACAACATGCTGATTTAGGTATCTTATGTGGTATTCCAAAAGAAAATAGCTTCATTTTAGGAAATGGCGAAATTTTATCCATGTATAAAGGCAATATCAAAAAAGCAGGCATGATTCCAGCAGGGGATGTCTATGTTGATGGAAATCGCATTGGAGATGTTGGAGCAGCTGTCATCAAAGACCGTAAAATCATGGCCAATGATGGTATTATTGTTGTAATTGCCAATATTGATACCAAAAATACAAAGCTACTTGGAAAGGTCAATATCACAACAAGGGGATTTGTTTTGGTCAATGAAAATGAAGAATTGTTGAAAAATCTAGAACTGATTTGTAAAAATGCAATTTTATCGAAACTAAAACCACCTGTTAATTATGCTGATATCAAACAAGAAATCATCACAGAATTATCAACTTATGCATATGAAAAAACAGGCAGAAAACCAATTATCCTACCTGTCATCATGGATATTAAGAAAAACAAAAAAGAAACTAATGAATAGTCTCTTTTTTTCTTGCCTCTATCTGATGTAGTGTTCTTGTAAATGCCGCAATTTTACTATATTTGACATCTTCTAACATCTCATCAAATAACATACTCAGTCGTCTATCATTTTTCATACTCTCACCTATTTTTACTTTAACATAAAATCTATTTCGTCATCATATATTCGACAAAACTAGAGAAAAAAAGTATTTTTATCTAAGATGACATTTTATTCATTTACGCTCATTTTTATAGTAAATTCAAAATTTTTATAGTATAATGATAGTGGTGATGATATGAAGTATCCAACGGGTATCAAACAACAAACAAAAAAGGTAACCAATTATGGAAATCGTGGCATGTCATTAGAAGAAGATATCAACATAACCAATGCTTATTATAGAGAACAAGACATTGCAGTCATCTATAAAAAACCAACCCCTATTACCATTACCAAAGTGGATTATCCAAATCGAAAGGAAGCTGTGATTAAGGAAGCCTATTTCAAGACTCCATCGACAACAGATTATAACGGTATTTATAGGGAAAAATATATTGACTTTGAAGCAAAGGAAACCAAACAAAATCGATTTCCACTCAGCAATATACATGCTCACCAAATTACACATATGAAACAAATCATTCGTCATGGTGGTATTGGATTTTTTATCATCCGTTTTACGCAAAAAAATGAAACCTATTTATTAGAAGGAAAAACGTTATTTGAATTTATAGAACGAGAAACTAGAAAATCTATTCCATATACATATATACAAGAAAAAGGATATCGCATATCTGAAAAACTAAACCCACGAATTGACTATTTAACTTGGATAGACAAAATCTGTTTCGAAGGAGGAAAATCATGAAAAAAATACTAAAAAATAAGGAGAATATTGTAATTTTAATCGTAAGCCTTGTTGCTTTTATAACTGGTTGTTTTGCGATTGGTTGGTTAAAAGCACTTTGTATTATTGGAATTGCCGATGCGATTTTATTCTTACCGAATTTCTTGCAGACGAGAAAAAAGAAAAGAACGCCATCTAAGGCAAAACCATTGGTAAACAACAAGTCAAAGAAGAAAGTATCGAAAACAGACAAGAAAAGAAAACGAAGAAAGATTATTAAAATTATCTTAATTATCTGTTTTTCAATCGGCATTTTAATCATTGGTGCATGTATTGCTTTTGCAATGTATATTGTCAAAAAGGCGCCTGAATTTAATCCGGATAATTTATACCATCAAGAATCTTCTATTTTATATATGGCAGACGGAACTATATTTGCGAAGTTAGGGGCTGAAAAAAGAGAAAATATTACCTATGATGAACTTCCTGAGATATTGGTAGATGCGATTGTCGCAACAGAAGATTCTCGTTTCTTCCAACATAATGGATTTGATTTACCAAGATTCTTAGTGGCAAGTGTAAAACAGGTCTTAACCCATAGTGGTGGTGGTGCTTCTACTTTAACGATGCAAGTAGTTAAAAACAGTTTTACATCCAAAGATCAAACTATTACACGAAAATTTACTGATATTTATATGGCAATTTTCCAAGTTGAAAAAAAATATACAAAAAAAGAGATTATTGAGTTTTATGTAAATTCTAACTACTTAGGCAGTGGGGCTTATGGTGTTGAACAAGCATGCCAAACTTATTTTGGAAAATCCGCAAAAGATATTAATGTAGCGGAAGCAGCCTTAATTGCAGGTCTTTTCCAAGCACCTGATTATTATGATCCAAATCAAAATCCAGAAGGTGCAGAGGAAAGAAGACAAACTGTTTTATATCTAATGGAACGACATGGATATATTACACATGAAGAAAGAGAAATCGCATCCGCATTAACAGTCGATAAACTACTCTATACAAAACCTGCGAACGAGAACGATGATTATCAAGCATTTATTGATGTAGTAATTAAAGAAGTAAAAGAAGATACTGGAAAAGATCCTAGTTTATATCCTATGGAAATATGGACAACATTAGATGCAGAAAAACAAATTTATCTTAACAAAATTACAAATGGCGAAACATTTAACTGGGAAAATGATGCCGTAGAAGCTGGGATTGCAGTAGTAGATGTCAATACAGGTGCACTACTTGCTGTAGGCGGAGATCGTCATAGAACAGGTAAATTGCAATGGGTAAACGCTACAAGAGAAAAAAATCAAATTGGGTCCACTTCAAAACCAGTATTTGATTATGGACCAGGAATTGAATATGAAAACTGGTCTACGGGTAAATTATTTGTGGATGAACCATATACTTATTCTAATGGAACTAATATCAATAACTGGGATCGAAGATACAATGGACTTCTTACCTTACGTGAAGCACTCGCACAATCCCGTAACATTCCTGCCCTAAAAGCATTCCAATTAAATCAAAATAGTAATATTAAAAACTTTACTACAAGCCTACATTTAAATCCAGATATCGATGCAAGTGGATTGATTCATGAAGCACATTCTATTGGTGGATATAATGGAGAAACACCTCTTACTATGGCAGCTGCTTATGCAGCATTTGGAAATGGTGGATATTATATTACGCCACATAGTTATACAAAAATAGTTGATCGTGATACAAAGGAAGTAACAGAAAAACAGGTCACAAAAACAAGAGTAATGAGTGAAGAAACCGCCTACATGATGACTGACTTACTAAAAAGTTCCGCACAATATGGATTAGGAAACCAATCTTATATCAATGGCGCTGTCTATGGTGCCAAAACTGGTACTTCAAATTACCCACAAGAAGTATTTAATAAATGCCCAGGATATCCTGCCGACGCAATCAACGATTTATGGGTAAATGGAGTGTCACCTGACTATGCTATTTCTGTATGGTATGGATACAAAGATATACCTTGTGATTATACCAGTACAGCCTACTCTATTGGTCATAGACGATTATTCCAAGCAGTTGGAAAAGGAGTCTTCAAAGCTGGAAGTAATTGGTCAAAGCCAGCAGGCGTTATTGAAGTAGAAATTGAAAAAGAAACAGAACCAATTAAATTAGCAAGTCAATATACACCAACAGAAATGCGTGCAACTGAATTATTCAAAAGTGGTACAGAACCTACAGAAGTTTCTGACCGTTATAATACTTTAGAAAATGTTACGAACCTAAAATCAACAATCAACAAGAAAACATTAACACTTACTTGGGATGCTGTTTTACCAAATGCAATTAATGATGAATCCATCAATGCATGGGCTAGAAGTATTGCCATGAGTGAAAACGGAATCAACGAATTGATTAACAACAGAAAAAATGCGAATAGTACACAACTAGGAACAGTTGTTTATGAAGTATACTCTAAAGATGAGAAAGGAGAACTAACATTAATCAAAACAACGGATAAAACTACAATTGATATTCCAGTAAGTTCAAAATCTCCAACCACATATGTTGTCAAAACAGCTTATACCATCTTTAAAGCCAATCGTAGTAGTGGTGCAGAAACAAAGATTTCTCTAAATGAAATCGAAACAGTAATTACCGCTGAATTATCTGGTCAAAAGGAAGCAACTTTAACTGTTGGAGATACTTATAAAGAACCAAGTCCTGCTGTTATTGTTCTAGAAGATTTGACTAATGTCACGGACAAATCAACAGTCAAAAAAGTAATTAAGGATAGTGCTGGAAAAGAAGTTACTGCAATCAAAACGGATAAAGCAGAAACGTATACAATTACTTATAGTATTAGTTATAAAAAATTTACAGATACCTTAACAAGAAAAGTTATAATTAAAGAAAAAACAGAGGAAAAACCATCTACTCCAAGTAATCCTTCTCAGGGAACAGAAAAACCAGTTGTAAAACCAGACGAAAAAGATAGCTAATCAACTATCTTTTTTCTTATAATATTTACATTTTTCCTGTAACTGACAAACAGAACAAGAAGGATTTTGAGCCTTACAATAATATCTACCAAATAAAAGCAATTGATGATGCATTTTATTTAATTGATCTTTTGGAATCTTTTTCATTAATTTTTTTTCAATTACAAGAACATCATCATTTTCCTTTGCAAATCCAAGCCGTTTACTTACTCTAGATACATGAGTATCAACTGCAATACAAGGTTCATTATATAGCATACTCAAAACGACATTCGTTGTTTTTCTTCCAACTCCAGGCAGACTTTCTAGATAACTACGATTATAGGGAACAACACCGTTTTGATCTTCTAACAATGCTTTAGCAATCAAAATCACATTACTGGCTTTCTTATGATAAGTTCCAATCGGTTTGATAATTTGCTTGATATCTTCTATATCAGCCTTACTCAAAGCTTCTAAATTAGGATATTTTTGAAATAATATCCGAGTTACCATATTAACCCGTTTATCGGTTGTTTGCGCACTTAGCATAACTGCCATCAATAGTTCATAGTCTTTGTGAAATTCTAGTTCACAGACAGGACTCGGTATCAATTCATCTAAATAAGTCATTACTTCATTCATCGTTATCATTCAACCAATCGTAATCAAATAATTCTTTTTTCTCTATTTTTTTATTTTGATAAGAAGCCCTATCCTTTTCAATATCCTCCTTGGTATGAATTCCCTTTTTCTTCCATTCATACAATATTTTATCGATATAACGCAAATTGGATACCCCATTATAAGTTGCTTCCTTTAGAGCCAAAACAATCACATCTTGTTCAAAACCAGCATCACGCCACCCTCCAATAATTTCATATTCCATTGGTGACAACGTTCTTCCAAACTCTTGCTCAAATAAATCATAAATCGTTTTAGACTGATTTTCCGATTCTTCTTCATTTAATATCAAATAAGCCATTTTTTCATATAAACCATCTAACACAATTTGTTCCTCTCGAATTCCACTGCTTTTCTTCAACTGAATGGATAAAATGCCATTAGTAGAAAGATGATCAATGGATTCCAAAACTTCTGGCAAAGTAATATTGAGTCCATCACTAATCTTCTTTGGATTAAAGCTTATATCCTTCTCATTGTATAAATAAATTAATACAATCAAATCCTTTTCATTACAACCAAATTTTTTATAATTAAGTAATAGTAATTTAGGAATTTGCATTGTATTTCCTTTTAATAAATTCATTATTTTTTCCATCATAGAAACCACCCTAATCCATAGTTATTATTTTACGGCAAATAAGAAGACAAATCAAGTAATTGAATCCATTCATTCCATTTCTTTTGATTGCGAATTTTTATCATTTCTTTTTTTATTCTAGATAAAGAAAGTGTAGTTAATAATTTCCTATTTTGAATCATACTTTCATATAAAGACTTTTCGATTTCAAAGTTAAAATCCGAGGCAAATCTAAGTGCACGTATCATTCTAAGAGGGTCCTCTTTCAGTCTCATATTGGGATCTCCTAACATACGAATTTGTTTTTGATCTATATCTTTTCTAGCCCCTAATAAATCTATATATTCACCATTTTGATCAATACATAATGTATTCATTGTAAAGTCTCTTCTATTTAAATCTTCTTTTAAAGAATCTACAAATTCAATTTTGGGATAACGATTGTTGATATAATAATCCCTACGATAGGTGGTTACTTCAAATTGAAATTGACCTTCTTCAATTACAAAAGACCCATATTCAGAATGACTTTCTACGATAGAAAAATTCTTTTCTATCCTATCTGGTAACATAGAAGTACAAATATCAATATCAGTGCTAGGAATACCCATATACATATCCCTAGGATAGCCTCCAACGATATATGCCTCATATCCTAATTGATTGATTTTTTTGAGTAGAGAAAGCGCTACTTCATACATATTATCACCTATCTACTATAGATTTGTTCTTATACTTGGAATCATCAAAATCTGGTAAATATCTATGAATCCAATCTTTCACTATATTTTCATCAATGCACAAATTACCATGTCCAATTCCCAAATTATGGTTGATTTTTCTCGTACCATGAAAATCACTGCCACCACTCATATACATGCCTTTTTCTTCACATACTTTTACGAGATAATCCGATTGTTCCTTTGTAAAAGTGGTATAAAAACACTCTACGCCATCCAATTCATAATTCGTTATTATATTAAGTAAATCGTTTGCAATATTAGGAGAATAGGCAAATGTATGAGCTAAAAAGGCAAGCCCACCTGATTTATGTATCATTTCGATTGCTTTTGCTAAGCTAGGAAATAACGATGATTCATCAACATATAATAAACTTTTAGGATTGTACACTTCATTTCTAGTAAATCCACTATCTGTTTTTATAGATTCTTGATTTAAGAAAAATTTATAGTTTTCAGGATGCCTCTTTATTTCTACTGCAAAAGCAGGCCTACAAGATTCCAATTTTGGATCAAATTGAATACTATTTTCATCAAAAATAACACCGATTTTTTTATATTGATTTTTGATTAATTCATATTCTTTTAATTGTTTTTCTTCAAATGTTAATACGTTATTATTCAAAAACTGTTGCATTATTTCCAAATCAAAACCGTATCCCAGCACTTCTATTGTTTCACCATTGTATGTTGTAGTAATTTCAATTCCATGTATTATTTGACCATCAAATTTATTCCTTATATTCGGGTTTTGTAGTTCAGAATATGCCTCTATCGTGTTATGATCGGTTATCGATAATAAACTTAATCCAACTTTTTGTGCCTCATTCAAGAGTTCTTCTACATTCGAACTCCCATCAGAATATATAGTATGTGAATGTATATCAATCATATTAGACCTTCTTTCAATCCAATTATAACATTTTTTAAGTAGATGCTACTATCAAATAAGCAAAAAAAAGAAACTTTTCAGTTTCTTAGTTTAAAGCATCTTTTAATTTAGAACCAGCTTTGATTGTAACAGCAGTTCTTGCAGCAATTTGAACTGTTTCTCCAGTTCTTGGATTACGTCCAGTAGTAGCTGGTTTTTTCTTACTTGCGAAAGTACAGAAACCAGTTAAAGTTACTTTACCACTTTCTTTTAATCCTTTTTCTACACCTTTCATCATAGCATCTAAAGCACGAGTTGCATCAGCTTTTGTTAACCCTGTTTCTTCAGCCATAAAATTTACTAATTCTGCTTTTGACATAATATTTACCTCCTCATATTAATAAGCTATCTTGCTTACATTTACAGAATAACATTTTTCAAAAGTAAAATCAATAGATTTATGTATTTTATTTGAAAAACAAGCAATTTTTCACAATGTTTTCTCCGATTCTTTTTCTTTTTTCTCTGTTTGTCCATTTACCTCACTAAAAGATACTGGACTATAAGATTCTAGTTTGTCATAAATAGTAGAAGCACCAATGAAACTAAAAACACCTACCCATATACTTTCTTCTATATTGAAATGATAAAACATCATTCCAAAAGGAACTCCAAGCACAAAGGAAAATATCAAATTAAGTATCCAAATTTGCCATTTTTTCTTAATTAAAGTAAATGTTTTTAACTTCTGAATCAAAGCCATTAAAACAACACTAAATACCATACTCACAAATAATATCTGTAATAAACTTTCTGGAATCACATACATAGTATCACCTGATAGTATCATATGGGAATACTACCAGAATAGCCATTATAAAAACCCGTATGTTATCTATTTTATCTGAATATATTGATATAGGTGAGATTATGAAAAAATATGTATTCTTACTAGTTTGCATTCTATTGATAACTGGATGTGCTTCTAAAAAAGAAACACACAATATTGATACTATTATTGAAGAAGAAAAAAACATATTAGTAGGAATCAACTATCCTATTACTACGGTAAAAAAACTAGATCGTATCGTCCAAAAAGACGTAGAAACGATCTACAATAGTTTCAAAAAAGAATATGAAAAATTTGATACAATCCATGAAAAATCAGAACTCAATATCGATTACACCTATGAAATCATTAATGACCGTTATATCAATATTACCCTACATATCTTTATCGATAGTTCTACCCTTGCTAATCCAGACCATTATATGAAAAGTTATGTTTATGATAAATTGCAAAATAAACTTCTCACACTTCATGATTTGATTGCCGATGAAGATTTTTCAAAATTTGTCAGTTTATTAAAAACGGAACTGCTTCAAAAATATAAAGATTGCATTTTATTAGATGAGTTCAAAGCAACGATTACAGAAAAGTACAATTATCCTTTATTTACGTTTGACCATGAAACACTTACTATCTATTTTAATCCAGCACAAATCACAGCTTCCTATTGTGATATTTTGGATATTGATATTCCAATGGATCAGCTCAAATTAAAACTTCCGATTACACCAGAGGTTAAACTAGATACAACCATCAATCTATTAATGCCGAGTAAAGTAATTGACCCAGAACGAAAAGTAGTCGCATTAACATTCGATGATGGGCCAAGTAAATATACAGGTGAAATCCTAGAAATTTTAAAAGAAAATGATGCCTGTGCAACTTTCTTTGTGATTGGTAATAAGGTTGAAATCTATAAAGAAACGATGCAAAAAATGGTTGCTTATGGAAACGAAATTGGAAACCATTCTTATAACCATAAATGGTTAACCAAATTAACAGAAACAGATTTACAAGAACAAATTACAAAGACACAAGAAATCATTCAATCTACAACAGGATTTACCCCCACTTTAATTCGTCCTACCTATGGTTCCATTAGTGAGAAGTTAAGGAAGCAATTATCACTTGATATCGTTATGTGGACAGTAGACACCAGCGATTGGAAATATAATTCGGTAGATCGTATTGTAAAAGAAGCTACAAAAAATACAAAAGATCTTGATATTATCCTTATGCATGATACCCATAAAAGAACTGTAGATGCACTCAAAAAAATCATTCTTGAATTACAAAAACAAGGATTTGAATTTGTTACAGTAAGTGAATTAAAAGAAATAAAACAATTAAGGAATTCTAATATTCCTTATTGATTAATATAATACAATATGAATACACAAAAGCAGGAAACAGACGTATTAGACCTACAATTAGTCGCAACCATCGTTTATATTGGTAGTTTAATCATTTCTATTTTTCTTACTTATAATGATAAAATGGATGTCTTAAATTTAGATAAAATATTCACAGAAAAGCAAAATCGCAATCTATCGATTTTTAACCGTTTTTTGGTGGTTATTTTAACCCTTGTATTTTTATATGCAAGTTATGAAACAAGAAGACTGGCAAAAATAAAGGGAGAAAAGTTAGAAAACTTTAACTTACAAGTAATGGCATCAGAGATTTCTTTGGTTTCTACTTTGATTGTCCTCTATGTTGTCATCAAAAGTCAAGGAGAACAATACAGTATTATTTCCGGTATATCCAATCCAAATCTATAAGTATCGATTCCGTATTTTTGATTATAATAAAAAAAGAAAGGAATGAATCCAATGGATGAAAGTTTAGAACTATTAGAATACATTTATGCATGTGCAGATATGGGCATGAAATCGACCGAAAAATTGTTAAAGATATTAAAAGAAAAGGATAATAAAATCAAAAAAGTACTAGAATCAGAATTAAAAGAGTATGAATCTTTTTATAAAGAAAGTGATAAATTACTAAAAAAGAATAAGGTAGAACCGAAAACAAAAGGATTATTTGCCTCTCTTATGGCTGATATTTCTATGCAGATTGAGGTTGCAAAAGACAATAGTGATAGTAAAATTGCCGACTTACTCATTCGTGGAATGACAATGGGGACAATTGATATTCAAAAAAGATTAGATCATTTTGAAGGTGAAGTAAATAAGGATATTCATAAACTTGCAAAATCATTACTGAAATTTCAAGAAGAAAATATTGAATTACTAAAAGAATATTTATAAGAAAAAGATATGGACATTATTCCATACCTTTTTTATATTCCTTACAAGCCTCATCTAAATCACGAATAAGTGCATCTACCTCATCAAAGGTTTTCAAACGAACACCACTTGCGTAAATATGTCCTCCTCCGCCATGATGACTTGCTACTTCATTGATTATAGGACCACGTGAACGAATCGAACCTCTGATATTTTCATTATTTTTATCCACTGTAAAAATAGCCCAAGCAATAATTTCATCAATATAGTTAAATTCATTCACCATATTTCCAGAAGTAGCGGCATCCACACCATATGCTTCTAAAATTTCATCTGTTACTTTCACGTAAGCAAAGCCGTTTTCTGTGACTGTAAAATGATCCGTTATATACCCTTCAAATTTGATTTCTTTATAAGGCCTTGTATATAATTTTTCATATAATGCAGGACAGTCGATATTGGTTTCTTTTAATAACCTGGATACCAAAGCAAATGTCTTTGGCGTTGTATAGTAAAATAGAAAACGATTGGTATCTGCAACTAACCCAATATAAAGTTTTTCTGCAGCAGACTTTGTCATTTTTAAAGGGGTCGAAAAGGTTAACTCCATAATCATCTGAGAAGCACTAGAGGCATTTTCATCGATCCATTCAATGTCAGCAAATTTTTCAATAAATGGATGATGATCAATCTTAACTTTATAAGAAAACAAATCTGTATCTACACCATCTACTCTTTTTTTGTCTGGTGTATCTGTTACAATTAGTAATGATTTTTGATACATATCTTCTGTAAATTTATCTATCACACCCATATAACGGAATTTACTAACAGGGCATCCTACTACATACACTTTTTTATTTGGAAAAGTATTTAAAATAATTTCCTTGAGCGCAATGGAACTCCCTACTGCATCTGGATCAGGTCCAACATGACGGGCAATGACAATGGTATCGTATTTCTTAATTTGCTGATATATTTTCTTGAACACCCGATTTGTCATATTATCCACCAATAATTTCTAATGTATCTTGTGCAATCATAAGCTCTTCATTGGTTGGAACGACATAGACAGAAATTTTAGAATTTGCAGAACTGATGCGGATTTCTTCACCAGTTACTTGATTTGCTTCATGATCTAGATAGATTCCCAAGCATCCAAGTCTTTCTATAATTGCTTCTCTTGCTGCCACTGCATTTTCACCAAGACCAGCTGTAAATATGATCGTATCTACACCTGCAGCCTCTACATAATATTGTGCGATATATTTTACAACGGTATCTACATATTTATGAAAAGCCAAAATACATTTTTCATCATTTGCTTTTACATCTTCATAAATATCTCTAAAATCACTGGATTTTCCACTGAGTCCTAAGAAACCAGAATTCTTATTCAAATCATTCATAATTTCATCCATAGACTTTCCTGTTTGTCCCATCATATAAGGCACAATCGAAGGATCAATATCTCCTGAACGTGTTCCCATCATAATTCCTACTAATGGCGTAAATCCCATTGTCGTATCTAAACATTTGCCATTTTCAATAAGAGCAATAGAACCTCCACTTCCCAAATGACAGATAATCGCTTTGTATTCTTGTTTGTCAAGTAATCTTGGAATTTGTTTACTAATATAACAATAACTTGTTCCATGGAAACCATATTTACGAACACCATATTTGGTATACCATTCATAAGGTACTGGATAAATATATCTCGTCTGATCCATCGTTTGATGAAAGGCAGTATCAAATACTCCCACCATAGGCACATTTGGTAGTATCTCTTTCATAACCTCAATTCCTAAAATGTGAGCTGGAAGATGAAGAGGAGCAAGTGGAATATAGCTTTTTAAGTCTTGAATAACTTCATCCGTAATCAATACTGATTTTTTATATTTATCCATTCCATGAGCAAGTCTGTGTCCAATTCCACCAATTTCCTCTAAGGAATCAATAATGTGTAATGAAATTAGCCTTTCTAATAATACTTCTACTGCCACTTTATGCGTTGGCATATCTACTTCTTCTTTGATTTTTTCCCCATTAAATTTAATTGTATAAAAACTATTTGGTAACGTAACTCTTTCAAAATAGCCACTTGCAATACAAGTTGATTGACTCATATTAAATAAGCTAAATTTTAAGGAACTACTTCCCGCATTGATTGATATTATTTTCATAATTATCCTTCTTTCTACCATTACCATTATACTATATAAATGTAAGAAGTTAAAGAAAAAGAACAGGAATCTGTTCCATTTATAATACACGTTTTTCTATCTTTGATACATTTTCTTCTTTTTTTGTATAAACGTTTCTGTTTGAATTTCATTTATTTCTTCTTTGGTTAATGGTTGTACTCGATATAATTGATGGAATTGTTCTTGCTTTTCTATTGATAATTCAGAGGCAAGATCTTCATATTCTCGAGCAAATGTTTTGTTTGATTGGAAAATATTTGAATAAACAACTAAATTATGAACAGTTTCTATATTTTCATGATCACCCGTATATATAATATCTGTTCCTAAAATAGAAATACCATCCACATTTAATCTTTGAATTTGGTAAATATTTTTGTCTTGGAGTGTATCTCCCTTAAAATGTTTGCAAAGCATGCCAATTTCGTACATGATATCGCCTTACATTTCATTTGAAAAATGATATGTATCTCTTGCAATCATCAATTCTTCATCAGTTCCCAGTACGTAACATGGAATTTTAGAAGCAGATGTTGTAATCACACCTTCTACGCCTTTTCTACAAAGTGTAGCTTCATTTTTCCCATCATCGATAATTACACCAAGAGCAGTAAGTTTACGAAGTGTTTCTTTACGAATAATAGAATCATTTTCACCAACACCTGCAGTGAAACAAATCGCATCTACATTTCCATTTAATTTCACATAATATTTTGCGATATATTCAGCAATTCTATCGGTATACATTTCAAATGCAAGTACCACTTTTTCTTCTTTCGCTTCAAAGGCATCATCTAGGTCTCTTAAATCACTTCTACCAGCAATTCCTTCTAAGCCACTTGCTTTATTTAACATAGTATCAATTTGTTCATAAGATACATCCATTTTATTCTTCAAATATTGAATCATCGTATAATCGATATCCCCTGAACGCGTACCCATCATAATACCTGCATTTGGCGTAAATCCCATCGAAGTATCCATGCATTTTCCCTCTTGAATAGCGGAAATACTTGCTCCATTTCCAATATGACAAATAATCAAATTTGGAGTGTCTGTATGTAAAATTGACTTCATTTGTTCTGTAATAAACTTATGACTCATACCATGAAATCCATATTTACGAACACCATATTTGGTATACCATTCATGTGGTACTGGATAAAGATAATTCTTTTCAGGCATTGTTTGATGGAATGCCGTATCAAAACATGCAACTTGTATGGCAGATGGAATTGCACTCATAAACGCACGAATTCCCACTAAATTCGCAGGATTGTGAAGTGGTGCTAAGTCAGAAATCGATTCAATTTCTTTCATGACTTCTTCATCAATGATAACACTTCTCGCATACTTAGACCCACCATGTACCACGCGATGACCAACTGCTCCAATTTCATCCAAGCTTTCAATCATATGTTGTTCTACTAATTCTTTTAATAAAGCTTGTACCGCATCGCTGTGGTCTTTCATATCAAGCGATTTTTCAATCTTCTCACCATTCATTTTAATACTATAGTTTCCGTTTTCTAAACCAATACGTTCAAACGCACCTTTTGCTAACACATTTTCTTCAGGCATTTCATACAAACGAAATTTTAATGTAGAACTACCTGCATTTACTGATAATACTTTCATTATTTCACCTTCCATTTATATATTATATTCCATAATCGTACAATTTGGAATATCGATAACACTCATATCCCCATCATCAGGAATTCCATGAATTACATAATAGATTGCTCTTGCAACTCCACTATGCGTTACAACAAGTACTTTTTTATCTTGATATTTTTCCTTGATTTCTTTTAAGAAATCATCAATGCGCATACATAAATGTTGTACACTTTCACCATGATTTTCTTTTAAATTATAATCAAAATTCCAATAATCGATGTAATCAAATTCTTCTCTTGTATGTCCTTCAAAATCTCCATAATCACGTTCATTCAGTCGTTCATCAATTATGATTGATAACTTCCCTTCCGTAATAATTTCAGCCGTTTGATAGGCTCTAGATAATGGTGAAGAAAAGACAATATCAAATGTTTGATTTTCTAACTTTTTCTTAGTTTCCATAGCCTGTTCTTTGCCCTTTTCGGAAAGCATGGACTCTGTATCGCCTTGGACAAGTCCGACAATATTACGAATCGTTTCACCATGTCTCACTACTGCTAAATACATTAATTTTCCTTTTCAATTGGTTTCATGATTGGGAATAATACAACATCTCTTACCGAAGCAACATCATAAATTAACATCATAAGGCGGTCAATTCCAAACCCAAGACCAGAAATTGGTGGCATACCTTGTTCCATGGCCAGTAAGAAATCTTCATCTAAGTCCATTGTCTCATCATCACCTTGTGACTTTGCTTTTAATTGACCTTCAAAGGCATCTCTTTGTTCCATTGGATTGACAAGTTCTGAATAGGCTTTGCATAGCTCTGTACCTGCTGCCACTACTTGGAAGACATCGATTCTTCGCACGTCCTCATCATTTCTTCTTGCAAGTGGAATCAAAACACTTGGATAATTATAAATGATTGTTGGATTTACAATATTCGCACGAATCTTTTTCTTATATACAAAATCAATAATTTGACTTAATGACTTGTATTCTTCCAATTCTTCTACTTGAAATAATCCAGATGCGGTTATCTTTTCTTTTAAGACACTAGGCTCTTCAATCGATAAGAAATCAAAGCCCAATACATGTTCCATTTCCTCACAGTAATTGATTCTATCCCAAGTTTCTTTTCCAAAATCCAATGTCTGTCCTTGGTATGTTACTTTGGTTGTACCAATGAGTTCTTCTAAAAGTGCTTTGATAAATCCTGTATAAAACTTGATATTGTCTTCATAGTTCCAATAAGAAACATACCATTCTACTTGCGTAAATTCTTGTAAATGTTCAGAATCCATTCCCTCATTTCGAAAACATTTCGCAACTTCATAGACACGATTAAAACCAGCCGCAATACATTGTTTTAAGTATGTTTCTGGCGCAATTCTTAAGTTACAATCTAAGTCCAATGCATTGTGATGCGTATAAAATGGTTTCGCACTTGCCCCACATACTGCGGTTTGAATAATTGGTGTTTCCACTTGTAAAAAGCCATGTTCTGCTAGATACTGATGGAGGAATGTATAAAACTTACTTCTACCTAAAAATACTTTTCTGCTATCTTCGTTCATAATCAAATCTACATAGCGTTGACGGTATTTGATTTCTGTATCCACTAGTCCATGGAATTTCTCAGGAAGCGGTCTTAAGGCTTTTCCTAGGAATGTAAAACTCTGTACTCTTAAGGTTTTTTCTCCTGTTTGAGTTGTAAAGATTTCTCCTTTCGCACCTATAAAATCTCCTGTATCAATCTGTTTTTTAAAGAAACTATAATTTTCTTCGCCTACGATATCAATTTTAAATTCTAGTTGCATATCTCCTTCTAAATCGCGAATGCGAACGAAACTTAGTTTTCCCATTTTACGCATGAATACAATTCTACCTGCAATAGAGACATCTGTTATTCCATCTTCTAATGTACTTACCTCTTTTAGGGTATGTGTTACTTCATATCGTTCTGGATAAGGATTACAAAATTCTCTTATCGCTTCTACTTTTTCTCTTCTGACTATTTCTTGTTCTGTAAATTCTCGCATTATGCCACCTCTTTATAATTTTTTCATTTTAATAATCGTATCATAAATGTGCCTTTATGGCTAGTAATTTTATGTATTATTTTAAATTGTTTTCCATAAATTGTAAGACAGATTGCCTAAGTTCTTGCGCAGTTTTAGTTTGAAATATCTGATTTTTAAGTTCACTTGTACCTTTGATTCCTTTCAAATACCATGCTGCATGACTACGCATTTCTAAAACAGCAACTCGCTCTGGTTTGATCTTTTGTAATAATTCTAAATGTCTTAACATCATTTCTAGTTTTTCTTTTGGAGAAATGGGGATTGGTTCTTCTTTTTTTTCTAAATAATTGACGCAATCCCGAATGAGCCACGGATTGCCAAGCACACCTCTTCCAATCATGACAGCATCACACCCTGTTTCTGTTAGCATACGCTTTGCATCATAGCAAGATAGAATATCTCCATTCCCAATGACAGGAATAGAAACATTTTCTTTCACTTGTTTAATGATATTCCAGTCTGCTCTACCACTATACCCTTGGCTTCTCGTTCTTGCATGAATGGCAATGGCTTTTGCTCCTGCTTTTTCCACCATCCTTGCAATTTCGATGGCATTAATATGGTTTTGGTCCCATCCACTTCTGATTTTAACGGTAACTGGAATAGGTACAGAAGCAACGACTGCGGCAACAATCTCATATACTTTCTCTGGGCTTTTTAGTAAAGCACTACCTGCTTGTGCACGTAAGGCCACTTTGGGTACTGGACAACCCATATTGATATCGATAATATCAGGATGCATCGTTTCATAGATATATTTTGCAGCGGTAACAAAAGATGCTTGGTCAGATCCAAATATTTGTTGGGCAATGGGTCTTTCATAGTCTGTCATATAAAGCATATCTATCGTTTTTTGATTTCCATATTCTATTGCTTTATCACTCACCATTTCCGCATAGATTAATCCACAACCCATTTCTTTAATAATGGTACGATAAGCACTATTCGATATCCCTGCCATAGGAGCAAGTACCACTTGATTGGGAATTGTCACATTGCCTATCTTCCACATATAAATCACCAAACTCATTTTATAACAATTCAAGCCAAATAGCAATCAATCCAAAAGAAAAAACGGAAAGTCCGTTTATCTAGTTGGAATCGTTAATACTTGACCAATGCTTAAGTTGTTACTAATGATTCCACTTGCATTCTTAATCGCATCGACTGTTGTATTATAACGATTAGCGATACTCCATAGGCTATCTCCTGATTTTACAACATACGTAGTTGCCCCTGAGCCCGATGTCGTGGTAGGAATCTGTAATACTTGACCAATCGACAATACATCACTCGTTAAATTATTGGCACTCTTAAGGGCATTTACTGTTGTATTATAACGGTTGGCAATACTCCATAAACTATCTCCTGATTTTACAGTATAAGTAGTTCCTGTACTTGGTGTTGTTCCTGTACTAGTTGGAATTCGTAAGACTTGACCGATAGATAATGTGTTACTGGTTAAGTTATTCGCACTTTTAAGGGCATCTACCGTTGTATTATAACGGTTGGCGATATTCCATAAACTATCTCCTGATTTTACAGTATAAGTGGTTCCCGTACTTGGTGTTGTTCCTGTACTAGTCGGAATTTGTAAGACTTGACCAATGGATAGATTATTACTGGTTAGGTTATTTAAATTTTTTATGGCATTTACAGTGGTATTGTAACGATTGGCGATACTCCATAAACTATCCCCTGATTTTACAACATACGTAGTTCCTGTTCCTGGTGTAGATGGAATGGTAGCACCCTGTTCTGTTGCGATAACAGCATTTACAACCGCATCTACATATTTTTTATAATTGTTTTGAATACGCGCTAAATCGGCTGGATTATCAATATATCCATATTCTACAATGACAGGTTGGGTACTACCAGTATTTCTATGAATAAAAT
>ERZ777305.1982-NODE-1982-length-19818-cov-11.191165_pt1 | contig 19818 bp, 15 predicted proteins | sample MGYA00374965_ERZ777305 | MGnify/ENA primary metagenome ERZ777305 (study PRJEB29328, sample SAMD00013331) | mouse gut metagenome | study: EMG produced TPA metagenomics assembly of the Metagenome analysis of fecal microbiota from mouse which was promoted... | reverse complement strand
CCTTTTTACCGGCAAAATTGAATTTGTCAATTGTCTGCATAATACTCTATTTTTATTTAAAAGTGTTTTTAAAATTCTTCTTTTAGAACGACCGCAAAGTTACTATTTATTTCGGTTCCTTGCTATTAAATCGTTATTTATTCTTGGCTTTTGATTCCTCTTTTGTTACTTTATAGGTGTTACAGAAATATTTGCACGTCATTTGCAAACCACAGGTGTCACATTTGGGAGTGCGTGCCTGACAAATATAACGACCGTGCAGAATGAGCCAATGGTGGGCAATCGGTATGAGTTTTTCCGGAATATTCTTCACCAATTCTTTTTCCACACTGAACGGAGTGGTGCAACTGCCCGGCACCAGTCCGATGCGGTGGCTGACACGGAATACGTGTGTATCTACTGCCATTGCAGCTTTATTGAACACAACCGACTGGATGACATTGGCGGTTTTTCTTCCTACACCGGGCAACTTTATCAAATCATCCAGATTGTCGGGCACCTGACTATTGAAGTCATTCACCAGCATCTTTGCCATACCGACCAGATGTTTGGCTTTGTTGTTCGGATAGGACACACTTCGTATATATTCGAAAATAACTTCCGGCGTAGTGGCTGCCAGTGTTTCCGGAGTCGGAAAGTCTTTATACAAAGGGGGAGTGATCATATTCACCCGTTTGTCCGTACATTGTGCAGAAAGAATAACAGCGATCAGCAACTCATACGGATTGTTGTAATGCAGTTCGGTTTCGGCTACAGGCACATTCTTCTGAAACCAGGCGATTACTTTCTCATAACGTTCTTTCTTTCTCATCGTAACTTGTTTTTATGGTAATGAGGCGTCACTTTAAGTTTGAAATAGAGGGCGGAAACTACCGTCAGGCAGGCTCCGAAAAGATAGGCTTTGTCAAATGTACTTATTTCTGCAATATATCCGCCCGTCAGCATACCGATGCCGATTCCTACATCCCAAGAGGTAAGATAAGTGGAAGTGGCTGTTCCCCGCTGGTTATTGGGGGCAAGGTTGACAAACAACGTATTAAATGCCGGAAACATGATTCCAAATCCGACGCCCATCAACAATGCGATACCAAAAAACAGAATGTTGCAAACAGTATCATTCCATTGAATCAGATATACACAGGCTGAAAGCAGGAAGAAACTGCAAACAACCAGGTATAATCCGGCTATTATTACTTGTGTTATTTTTCCACGATCCACCAGCTTCCCCGAAAAAATGCGGGAGATTGCCATCCCTACAGCCATAAAGGTAAAGAAGAATCCGGTTTGCGTGTTCAGTCCGATTTGGCGGGCATACATGGCGACATAGTTGGTTGTCATTCCGTAAGGGATGGAAAGTAACAACAGACTAAATCCGGCTGGCAATCCTTTCATCAAGATAAAGCGGTCGAGTGAAATAGGTTCCCGTTTCACTGGAGGTTTATAGGGCGTTTTCACCAGACTGGCGCATAGAAAACCTAAAATGCAGGAACCGAATGCATAACAGAAGATCGTAGCAAAAGTGACTCCTGCATCGTGCAGAAACAGTCCGAACATCGGTCCGATGGACATAGCCGTATTGTTAGTAAGCCCGTAATAGCCTAAACCTTCCCCACGGCGGGAAGATGGCATAATGTCTATCACTACCGTGTTTCCTCCTACTGTAACCATTCCGAAAGAGACGCCATGAATGATTCGGAATATAATAAATAAGGTAAGGGAGCCGGCTATCAGGTATCCACCGAACATCATCATAAAGATGAAGTAAGCAAACAGATAGAGAGGTTTGCGGGCAAACGTGTCGAGCAGGTAACCGGAAAACGGACGGATGCAAAGAGCGGCTACCGTATAGCAGGAAAGTACAATGCCAATAGTGGAATTTCCAGTTTGGAAGAATTCTGATAAATAGAACGGCAAAACAGGAATCAACAACCAAAAGCCGAAGTAGAGCAGGAAGTTGGCTGCCAAGATGAAACAATAACTGGGAGTAATGAGTCTATCCTTTGCCATGGGAATTATTTACGATTAGACGATTTACTATTTACGATTGGGAGTGCCCATTCGGATAGTGAAAATATAGAGTGATTGAAAATTTACGATTTACGAGAGACGCTACCATCAATCGTAAATCGTAAATTGTCCAATCGTAAATTAATATGCCGCTTCGAATTCTTTCAGGAAGCGAGTATCATTTTCAGAGAACATACGGAGGTCTTTCACCTGATATTTCAGGTTTGTGATACGCTCGATACCCATACCGAGAGCATAACCGCTGTATACTTTGCTGTCTATGCCGTTAGATTCAAGTACGTTCGGGTCTACCATACCGCAACCGAGGATTTCTACCCAGCCGGTGTGTTTACAGAACGGACAACCCTTACCGCCGCAGATATTACAGCTGATGTCCATTTCCGCACTAGGTTCAGTGAACGGGAAGTAAGACGGACGCAGACGAATCTTTGTATCAGCGCCGAACATTTCTTTAGCGAAAAGTAACAATACTTGTTTCAAGTCGGTGAACGATACGTTTTTGTCTACATACAACGCTTCTACCTGATGGAAGAAACAGTGTGCGCGATAGCTGATTGCTTCGTTACGATACACACGTCCCGGGCAAATGATGCGGATGGGAGGTTGTGAAGTTTCCATCACACGGGTCTGTACGGAAGAAGTATGCGTACGCAATACAACGTCCGGGTGAGCTTCAATAAAGAAAGTGTCCTGCATATCGCGTGCCGGATGATCTTCGGCAAAGTTCAGTGCCGAGAATACATGCCAGTCATCTTCAATTTCCGGACCCTCGGCGATGCTGAATCCCAGGCGGGCAAAGATATCGATGATTTCGTTCTTTACAATGGTGAGCGGGTGGCGTGTACCAAGTTCCACGGGATAAGCCGAACGCGTCAAATCCAATCCGTCACAATCATTGTCCTGACTTTCAAACAATTCTTTCAGCGCGTTGATTTTGTCTTGCGCTTTTGTTTTCAGTTCATTCAGTCTCATGCCGACTTCTTTTTTCTGATCGGCAGCTACATTACGGAAATCTGCCATTAAGTCGTTAATGGCTCCCTTCTTACTTAGGTATTTGATGCGGAGAACTTCGAGTTCTTCGGCATTGGAGGCGTGTAAGGCTTCCACCTCTTTCAGAAGTTGTTCAATCTTAGCTATCATATTTTCGATGTATTGTTATTCAGTTTCTTAGTAAAAACCGTGCAAAGATATAATTTTATCACGAACCATCGAAATAATTTGTATCTTTGTTGCCGATATGTACCGAAAATCCGGCAACTTATGAAAATGATTGTTTTTTGTCTTCTGCTTTTAACTTGTTCTTTTCGCCTGGCGGCCCAGATTGACTATTTGGAGCCGATGAAACCTTTTTCTTCTTATACAGGCGAGTTGGGCGAATATTACCGTAGTGTGTTTTCTTTACTTAATACTGGCTTTCAGAAACAGCCATACGCGCGTTTCGCAGCTATCCCTTCCTTTTCGCCGGAGTATGCAATGTCGGTAGAAAGGAAAAACGGACGTTATATGCTGATTTCGAATACACTATCCCGTACCTATTGGCAGGCGGAGAAGGGGACGGTGACGGTGGATACTAAATCGATTGTCATCAGTGCTTCCTTGTATCAGTCTTTAGGGACTATCTTTCGTTTGGTGACAGAGCAGGTGCAGGATCTGGATGGTTCTACGGCCGGTTTGGATGGAATTGTCTATTACTTTTCTTCTACGGATGCAAAAGGCAAAGAACGGATGGGACGAAAATGGTCGCCGGAAAAAGGAACGTTGATGGAACGTCTTGTATTGATTTGTCAGTCGGCATATATGTTATCCCGGGAAGAGAATATTTCGGAACAGGCACTGGCGGAAGAGGCTGCCTCTTTATTGAAAGCATTGCAGCAGCGTAGCAAGGAAGAACCGAATGCTTATAAACAACCGATGTATGTTGGAATTTATCCGGTAGGTCCCCGCGCAAAGACGCTTTCCGGAAAGCCGGTGGAAGAACCTGCTCATTTCTCTGCGATGAGTCCGGAAGAATATATTGCTAATGAAATGGTTTATCCGGCAGGACTTTTAGAGAAGAATGTTTCGGGTTATGCTTTGTGTGAGTTTACCATTGATAAGGAAGGGGTGATCCTTCGCCCTCATATTCTACGTTCCACTCATCCGGAATTTGCTGAGGAGGCTCTCCGCATTGTCAAAGGGATGCCGAAATGGTCCCCTGCATTGGCGGGAGGAAAGCCGGCGGATAGTAATTATACTCTTTATATTCCTTTCCGTCCGCAACTCTATCGGAATAAATAAGCAAACTTTGCATCTAAGGTCCGATTGGTAAAAAAGAGATATTGCATTTACAACTTGAATTCAGCGATTTACTATATATCCACTGTGCTACCCGCATTGATAAATTGAATTCAGCTTTTGCAATTCTCTCCTAAGAGTTTTTTTCATTTTTGCCCTCATGCCCTCATACTTCTCTCTCAATCCCTTTATTCATGGTGTTTTCCGCTATTAGAGCAAGTGTGGTAGTAGGGTGAGGGCAGACGTTTGCCCTCACTATCCGAATTTGTCCTTTTTGATTCAATTCGTTGATTGATAATGATATATGTGCTTTTTGTACATCTGCAAGTACTCCTCTTTTTTTGGGGGGGGCTTCTTCAAATTTGGTGAATATATTAACTAACGTCAGTTCGATATAGGCTTGTACTATTCCTATTCTCCTTCTTCGGGAAGGAGGAGTCCCCGTGGGACGAAGTTATATCGAACTTACGTTAACTACAGGCAGATAAGCTATTCTATTTATTACCCTTGTGCTTACGGGACGGGATCTGCCTTGTGACTGATAGTTTCAAGCTTTGAAACTATTTGTTTTGCGGCTTGAAACTACAGTTTCTACGGCTTGAAACTTTTGTTTCTTACTGATGAAACTATAGTTTCATGCTGATGGAACTGTAGTTTCTTGCTGATGAAACAACCTTTACTCTATAGCCAGATGATATTAGAGTGCTTTTGATAATATAATAACATGATTGATTTCTTCAAAAATCATTAAAACAGAAGACTTTTCTTCGTTTGTATTGTCATATAGCCATAAACTTTTAAAACAAGAACTTATGGATGATATGATTAACAGGCATGATTCGATAGCCGAAGAATATATCGAACCGAATGGTCGTCCGACCAAGGACCAGTTTGAAGAATGGAGCGGCGAGGTTGTCGACCGTGCCGATGACGTATTCAATAATGACAAGAAAGACGGTCCTATTAAAGACCGCGAGAAACGTATAAAAGAAATGGACGAAGTGATAAAAAAGGACCTTGAGTAAAGGTCCTATAAATACTTGCAAGGTAGTATCATGTGTGAGCACATTCCACTAAGAAGAATAAGCATAAACAGATTAAGAAGAGAAGGAAATGAATAAAAAAAGGCGACACTTGATAGATACTTCAAATGCCGCCTTTTTTTATTTATTACTGTGTGTTTATTATAGACGTTTGTACGTCATTTTGTTGTAAAAATCACCTTCTTCATCTCTTCCTTTTATTTCAACTACCAATTGACTTGAGTTAGCAACAAGCAATTTCATTGAACTAACTTCTGTATCTTCTTCATCAACAGGAAGTATGTTGTTGCCATCCAACGTGAATTTTTCAGTGCTAGATTGATTCCATTTATTATTGTAGTAATAATAAGTAACAGAGTAGGTGTTGTCTGACACTTTTGAGATTGTTATTTTTTCACAATCTTCTGTTGGGTTTGCAGGGTCGTAACTCTCATTCCAACTTTCTTTTTCACCTTCATAATACTCATAGCCCTCGTCAAGTACTAATCCCCAATTTCCTTCTAGTTGATTTACGTCAATGTCTTCATCATCATCGCTACAAGCTGCAAAATTCACACTCATAATAATGGCTACGATAGCCATCCCGATTAATCTTAATGTTTTCATTTTAATTTGATAAATTAATATGTAAATAAAAAAGTTTCACCTTATTAATGTTCTGTGATGCAAAAGTAATTAATAAGATTGATCTGTAAAAATTGGAATTATGTGTTTTATGACTAAACAGAATAAAATCAGGCTTATTGGTAGAGAAATGATGTTTAAATGGAATATAATTAAAGTGTAATATTCTCTTATTATATCAAATGAAGGAAATTCTCAAAGGATTTGTAATAATTTTCTTACTTTTTAGAAGAAATAGTTCGTTAAAAAATGGCCAAGCCTAAGCAGCTTTGGCAGTAAATAAATGAGTTCTTTGAAAATCAACGGATAAGGAAACGAACCTCTTGAGAGTTTTTGTATATACCCTTAATCTACATAGTTTTCCTTTATTCACTTTGTATTCCGTACATCAGATCAGAGCTAGATTGCAATAAGAAATAATCTTCGCCCGATTATTTTCATCCCTCTGTTAAAATAATCTTTTTCTGCTTGATTTTATCTGATTATTGCTACTTTTGTACATAATGCTCCGGAAAGTTATTGAGGCATTTCAAAAGGAGGTCCATATTATTGTTATACGAAGGGGCTGGATTAGCATTTCAAACTATAAAAAAAGGAAAAAGACATGGTAACGGAAGGAATACAGGATAAATATGTAAATCCATATACCGATTTCGGATTCAAGTTGCTTTTTGGTACAGCAATGAATAAGGAATTGTTGATTAGTTTTTTAAATGCACTCTTATTTAAGGAGGAGGTAATCAAGGATGTCACTTATCTAAATGCGGAACATCTTGGAACACAGGAATATGACCGTCGGGCCGTATTTGATGTCTATTGTGAAAATGAGAAGGGTGAGAAGTTCCTGGTTGAGATGCAGCGTGGCGAGCAGCAGTTCTTTAAGGACCGCAGTGTCTTTTATTCCACTTTCCCTATTCGTGAACAGGCCAAACGTGGGGAATGGGATTATGAGTTGAAGGCTGTCTACGTGGTGGGTATCCTGAATTTCTCCTTTGACAATTCTGATGCGGAGTATTTCCATCATGAGGTGAAGCTTGTAGACCTTTATACTCATAAGATATTCTATGACAAGCTTACCTTCGTTTACCTTGAAATGCCCAAATTCAACAAGAGTGAGGATGAGTTGGATAGCATGTTTGACAAGTGGCTGTTTGTCTTGCGTAATCTTGCCTCTCTGCTTGAACGTCCCAGAGCATTGCAGAACAGAGTTTTTGACCGCCTTTTTGAAACAGCGGAGATGGCAAAGTTTACCAAGACTGAACTGAGCGAGTATTGGGACAGTTTGAAAAATTTCCGTGACTGGTATAGTGTTATATCTACAGCGGAAAAGAGAGGAAGAGCAGAAGGTCTTGAGGAAGGATTGAATAAAGGGAAAGAAGAAGGAGCAAGAGAAGCCAATTTGAATAATGCTCGTAATCTGAAAAAACTGGGAGTGGCAATTGATGTAATTTCACAAGCTACTGGATTGTCTGAAGAAGAAATAGAAAAGTTATAGTGTGAACTTGAATTTGTTATTGATGGCCAATAATTTTATTCTCGTGTAAGTGGAGCGTATCGGACTCGAACCGATCACCTTAACACTGCCAGTGTTACGCTCTAGCCAGATGAGCTAACGCCCCTTTTTTGCCTTATATGATAACGTTTGTAAACGAATCCTTTTTTGTTGCCGCAAATATAATGCAATATTCTGAAATAATTGCTATGTTTGCGGTAAATAATTAATTTGAAATTTAAGATATGCTGATTTATAATACAACTTTTCAAGTGGACGATGACGTTCACGACAATTTCATGATTTGGATAAAAGAGAGTTATATCCCTGAAGTACAGAAACACGGTGCGTTGAAGGCACCGCGTATTTGCCGGATATTGAGTCATAGGGAAGAAGGAAGTGCGTATTCTTTGCAATGGGAAGTAGAAAGCAGTGGGGTGTTACATCGCTGGCATTTGGAACAGGGGGTGCGATTGAATGACGAACTGGTAAAAATATTTAAAGATAAAGTGATCGGATTTCCGACCTTGATGGAGGTGATAGAGTGATTCAACCGGTAAAAGAAAAGATAATTTTGGGGATTGACCCTGGTACGACAATCATGGGATACGGGGTTCTAAGGGTGAGGGGAACCAAGCCCGAAATGATTGCGATGGGGATTATCGACTTACGTAAATTTGCCAATCACTATCTGAAACTTCGCCATATCCATGAACGGGTATTGAGTATTATTGAAAGTTATCTACCGGATGAGTTGGCTATTGAAGCACCTTTCTTCGGAAAAAATGTGCAATCGATGTTGAAGTTAGGTCGTGCACAAGGGGTAGCAATGGCAGTAGCGTTGAGCCGGGATATTCCAATCACCGAATATGCCCCTTTGAAGATAAAAATGGCTATCACCGGAAATGGGCAGGCATCAAAAGAACAAGTGGCGGATATGCTGCAAAGGATGCTGCGGTTTTCAAAAGATGATATGCCTACTTTTATGGATGCAACAGATGGGTTGGCAGCGGCTTATTGTCATTTCCTGCAAATGGGACGACCGGCAATGGAAAAAGGGTATAGTAGTTGGAAGGATTTTATAGCGAAGAATCCGGATAAGGTGAAATAAAGCATTTAATTTTATGGGGATAGATATGGTGCGTAGCATAGGGGGAGGTTTAGAATGAAGATAGGAAATAATTGTTTAGCGATATTGGGTGTGACTACAGTGACAACAGTGATGAGTTGTTCTCCAACGAAGAAGGAATATACTTCTTTTGAATTATATCCGGTTCGTATGGGAAGCCTTACAGAGATGGAATATACGCCGTTGGCAACCAAATTTTTCCTTTGGTCACCAACAGCAGAAGAGGTGCGCCTGATGCTTTATGATGCCGGAGAAGGCGGACATGCTTACGAAACAGTAAAGATGGAACTCGGTGAGAATGGAACCTGGACGACATCTGTAGATAAAGACCTGCTCGGCAAATACTATGCTTTCAATGTAAAAATCAACGATAAATGGCAGGGTGACACGCCGGGGATTAATGCTCACGCTGTAGGAGTGAACGGAAAGCGTGCAGCTATCATCGACTGGAAGACTACCAATCCGGAGGGGTGGGAGAGTGACCGACGTCCTTCTCTGAAATCGCCTGCTGATATGATTATCTATGAAATGCATCATCGTGACTTCTCTGTTGACTCTACTTCGGGAATAAAGAATAAAGGCAAATACCTTGCACTGACTGAACATGGGACGGTGAATTCCGGCAATCAACCAACAGGTATCGATCATTTGGTAGAGCTGGGAGTGACACACGTGCATCTTCTTCCTTCTTCTGATTATGCTTCTATCGACGAAACAAAATTAGATGAAAACCACTATAACTGGGGGTATGATCCGGCGAATTATAATGTACCGGATGGTTCTTATTCAACCGATCCTTATCAGCCTGCTGTTCGCGTGAAAGAGTTCAAACAGATGGTACAAGCGTTGCATAGAGCTGGAATACGCGTGATAATGGATGTGGTTTACAATCACACTTTTAATACACTTGAAAGTAATTTTGAACGTACCGTTCCCGGCTATTTTTACCGTCAGAAAGAGGATGGCACATTGGCAAATGGTTCAGGGTGTGGCAATGAAACAGCAAGTGAACGGCCTATGATGCGTAAGTTCATGATAGAGTCCGTTCTTTATTGGATAAAAGAATATCATATTGACGGCTTCCGCTTTGACTTGATGGGGGTGCATGATATTGAAACAATGAACGAGATTCGAAAGGCTGTCAGCAAAGTCGATCCTACTATTTGTGTCTATGGAGAAGGTTGGGCGGCTGAAGCTCCTCAATATCCGGCAGATTCACTGGCGATGAAAGGAAATGTTTCCCAGATGTCTGGAATTGCTGTATTCTCGGATGAATTGCGCGATGGACTTTGCGGTCCTGTATGGGAGAAGGATAAAGGAGCTTTCCTTGCCGGAGTGCCGGGGGGAGAAATGAGCGTAAAATTCGGAATAGTTGGAGCTATTAAGCATCCGCAAGTACGCTGTGATTCTGTAAATTATAGTCAGAAGCCGTGGGCGGAACAGCCTACCCAGATGATTAGCTATGTTTCCTGTCATGATGGTTTGTGTCTGGTGGACCGATTGAAGGCAAGTATGCCGGGAGCTACTCCCGAACAGTTGGTTCGACTTGATAAATTGGCACAAACGGTAGTTTTTACTTCACAGGGAATTCCTTTTATCTATGCAGGTGAAGAAGTGATGCGTGATAAACAAGGGATAGACAATAGTTATAAGAGTCCGGATGCCGTCAATGCCATTGACTGGAGACGCAAAACGAAAAACGGAGATATTTTCACGTACTATAAACGACTCATTGATCTTCGTAAGTCTCATCCGGCTTTCCGTATGGGAAATGCAGAAATGGTCCGGAAGCATCTGGAGTTCCTTCCGGTTGAAGGGCAAAACCTGATTGCGTTTCGCCTCAAAGAGCATGCGAATGGAGATAGCTGGGAAGATATTATTGTAGCCTTTAATTCTCGTACGACTCCTGCACGATTGGAAGTTCCTGTTGGTAAATATACGGTAGTATGTAAAGACGGAGTGATAGACGTGCGTGGATTAGGTACGCAAACCGGACCGGAAGTGATTGTTCCCGGTCAGTCTGCGTTGATTATGTATAAGTAGTTTTTTCTATATTACTACAATTCCGGGATGCTCAAGCTTTTTCATGCAGTAGGCTGGCTGTCTGTTTCAGTCTGATGGAACAAATGAAATCATGTGTCGGCTGATTAGTCGGCATTTTTTATTTATGGCATATATAACAACTCGACGTTGGTTGCCGGCATTTTCTTTATTTTCCTCCTATTCATCGGCAATATCAATTGTGATGTAACATTACAACAGGTATTTGTAACATACGTAAACGATGATGTAACAAGCGAGTAATGATTTGAATCAAAATCTTTGGGTAAGCGGAGAGAAACTTCCTAAGTTTGCAATGTGGAATTCAGAACGGATTATTTTATTTCCGGATTACTATGAAATAAAGACATAAAAGATAGATAATGAATAAGTATTGGTTTTATAAGGTTGGGTTAGTAGTTGTGTTCCTTTGCTTCGCTCTGTTGGGTGAAGCAAAGGTTAAACTTCCCACTCTTGTTTCCGACGGAATGGTGCTTCAACGCGGGGAGCCTGTCAATATTTGGGGGACGGCTGATCCTGATGAAACTGTTAATATAACTTTCCAAAAAAAGAAATATAAGACCGTTGCCGATGCGCAAGGCAACTGGAAAGTGACTTTGCCTGCCTTAAAAGTTGGTGGTCCTTACACGATGATTATTAATGATATAGAGTTGAAGGATATTCTTGTGGGTGACGTTTGGGTATGTTCAGGTCAGTCGAATATGGAATTACCTGTTTCACGGGTTACAGACCGTTTTCGGAATGAAATATCTGCGGACAATGATTATCCGATGGTACGTTATATAAAAACTCCTCTATTGTATAACTTTCATGCTCCGCAGGCTGATATTCTGGGAATCTCCTGGAAGGCTATGACTCCTGAAAATGTGATGTCTTTCTCTGCTTTGGTTTATTTCTTTGCTAAAGATTACTTTCAGAAAACAAAGGTTCCGGTAGGAATCATAAACTCCAGTGTCGGAGGTTCACCAGTAGAAGCGTGGATCAGTGAGGAAGGTCTGAAACCTTTTCCTTATTATCTGAATGAAAAACGTATCTATGAATCAGATGACTTGATAGAATCAATGAAAAAAGAAGAGAGCAAGAAAAGCCGTGCCTGGAATGTAGCACTGTATCAGGGAGATAAAGGAATGCATGAAACCATCCCTTGGTATGCTGCCGGCTATGATGACAGTGATTGGACACCGACTGACTTGTTCGCTTCCGGTTGGGCTACTAACGGATTGAATACTGTCAATGGTTCCCATTGGTTCCGTAAAGATTTTCAAGTGTCAGGGCAACAAGCGGGAGAGAAGGCAACTCTTCGCCTGGGATGCATCGTAGATGCAGACTCAGTCTATGTAAACGGAACATTTGTGGGAACAGTTTCTTATCAATATCCACCACGTATCTATACCATTCCCGCCGGATTGTTGAAAGCCGGAAAAAACACGATAACCATACGTCTTTTCAGTTATGGCGGTTTTCCTCATTTTGTAAAGGAGAAACCTTATAAGATACTTTTTGGAAAAGGTCAGCCGGAAAAAGGAGAATCGGAGATTAGTCTCGAAGGTGATTGGAAATATCACCTCGGCGCTCCCATGCCTGCTGCTCCGGGACAGACAGCCTTTCATTATAAACCCGTGGGACTTTATAATGCCATGATTGCTCCTTTATTGAATTATACGGTATCCGGTGTTATCTGGTATCAGGGTGAATCGAATGTGTCTCGCAGAAATGAGTATAAAGACCTGTTGACTGCGATGATTGCGGATTGGAGACAGCATTGGAATCGACCTGATATGCCTTTCTATGTGATTGAATTGGCGGACTTCCTCTCACCCGAAGATAAAGGAGGACGTGCTGCTTGGGCGGAGTTCCGGAAAGTGCAGGCGGAAGTAGCCAATACAAATAAAAATGTCACTCTGATTAAAAACGGTGATTTAGGAGAATGGAATGATATCCATCCATTAGATAAAAAGACGTTGGGACAACGCGTTTCCCAAGCAGTCTCTCAATAAAGAGTTAAATAAATTAAAAAAGAGATTAATACCATGAAAACACAGACTCAAAAAGTGTCGATGGCCGAGAAAATCGGTTATAGTTTAGGTGATGGTTCAGCGAACCTGATTTTCCAAATGATGATGATGTTCCAACTCTTCTTCTATACAGATGTGTTTGGAATAAAAGCAACAGCAGCAGGTATGATATTGCTGGTCGCACGCATTTTCGATGCGTTTGTCGATCCGGTGGTAGGTATCCTGTCCGACAGAACCAATACCCGCTGGGGTAAATACCGTCCCTGGTTGTTGTGGACAGCTATTCCTTTTGCCGTATTCTTCATTCTGGCATTTACGACACCCGATTTGAGTGAGCGTGGGAAGATTATTTATGCTGGTATCACTTATACCTTATTAATGTCTATTTACTCCTTCAATAATACCCCGTATGCCTCTTTGGGTGGAGTGATGACAAGTGACATCAAAGAACGTACCAGTATCTCGTCCATCCGTTTTGTGACAGCTACAATAGCCACTTTTGTTGTGCAGGGGCTTACTTTGCCATTAGTCTCCAAGTTCGGGCAAGGCAACGACCAACGTGGATGGTTTCTGACGATTACTCTGTTTGCCATCATCGGAGTTGTTCTTTTAGTAATCACATTCTTTTCTGCCAAAGAGCGTATTACGCCTCCCGTAGGTCAGAAAACTTCCGTGAAACAGGATTTTAAAGATATCGTAAGCAGCCGTCCATGGAAAGCAATGTTTATCCTAACCCTCTTTTTATTTACGACATTGGCTATGTGGGGAAGCAGTATGTCTTACTACTTTAATTACTTCGTAGATAAAACAGCCCTTTTTGATTTCTTGCAGAACTTCGGATTAGTACGGATAGAAGGAGAAACTTATGGAATGTGGCACACTTTCCTTGATGCTTTCGGACTGATTGCGCAGCCCGATCATAGTAATGTGTTTGCTGTAGGTTTCAGTTTGTTCAATATGATTGGTCAGATTATCACTTTGGCGGGTGTAATATTGCTTTCCGGATTTCTTGCCAATATCTTTGGCAAGCGGAATGTATTTTTGATCTGTCTGGCACTGACAGCCTTTTTTACAGCCCTGTTTTTTGTGGTAGATTCGACAAACATAAGTACGATCTTTATTATTAACTGTTTGAAGAGTTTGGCATACGCACCCACTATTCCATTGCTTTGGGCAATGATGGGAGATGTTGCCGATCATTCCGAATGGGTGAACCATCGTCGTGCGACAGGATTTGTATTTGCAGGTGTAGTCTTTGCCCTGAAAGCCGGACTAGGTATAGGGGGAGCTATTTGCGGTGCGATTGTCGATTCGTTCGGTTTTGTATCTAACACAGTGCAGACAGAAAACGCTATTTTGGGTATCCGTTTGACATCCAGCGTGATTCCTGCCATCACTTTCTTTGTAGGAGTAATTGCTTTGTTCTTTTATCCTATTTCTAAAAAGTTGAATGAACACATTCAAGACGATTTGGCAAAACGCCGTCTGGAAAACAATTGATTAATAACTATAACTAATAGATAGACTATATGAAGACTTTGACAAGAACAACCGTAGTTTCTTTGTTGGCTGTGGTAGCCCTGATAATTGGTACTTCGGTAGCTTTTGCACAAGAAACAAAGACTTTGAAAGAAGCTTTGAAGGGTAAGTTCCTGATAGGAACAGCGGTGAATACACGACAAGCGTCCGGTCGGGATAAAGCAGGAGTACGCGTGATCCAGAAACAATTTAATGCTATTGTAGCAGAGAATTGTATGAAGAGTCAGGAAATACATCCGAAAGAGAACCGTTATAATTTCACACAGGCAGATGAGTTTGTTGCTTTTGGGGAGAAGAATCATTTGGCAATTACAGGACATACGTTGATTTGGCATTCGCAGCTTTCTCCTTGGTTCTGCGTGGATGAGAATGGCAAAAGTGTGTCTCCGGAAGTATTGAAGAAACGGATGAAAGATCATATCACCACTATTGTGAAGCGCTACAAAGGCCGTATTAAAGGTTGGGATGTAGTGAATGAAGCGATTGAAGATAATGGTGCATATCGTAAGACTAAGTTTTATGAAATTCTAGGTGAAGAATATATCCCATTGGCTTTTCAATATGCGCACGAGGCCGATCCGGATGCAGAGCTTTATTACAATGATTATTCAATGGCTCAACCGGGCAGAAGAGCGGCAGTTGTAAAGATGGTGAAAGACTTGAAGAAACGCGGTATCCGTATTGATGCAGTGGGTATGCAAGGACATATCGGCATGGACTATCCGAAAATCAGCGAGTTTGAAGAAAGTATGCTTGCCTTTGCCAAAGCGGGAGTGAAGGTGATGATAACAGAATTGGACTTGACTATATTGCCATCACCCGACCCCAAGGTTGGTGCGGAAGTCTCAGCATCTTTCGAATATAAAAAAGAGATGAATCCTTATTCGGACGGATTACCGGAAGAAGTATCAAAAGCATGGACAGAGAGAATGAATGACTTTTTCCGCCTGTTCCTGAAACATCAGGATATCATAACAAGAGTTACTGTTTGGGGAGTAGCCGATCAGGATTCCTGGCGTAACGACTGGCCGATGAGAGGACGTACGGATTATCCATTGCTTTTCGATCGCAATCATCAGCCGAAACCGGTAGTTGATTTGATTATAAAAGAGGCTATGCAGAAATGATCATTTGGAGTTCACTTCACCACAGAGGACACGGAGGACACAGAGCTCTTCTCTCTCTTTCCGTAAGTAAAACAGAGCGATAAATATATGATTACGTGAGACTCTGTGTTACTCTATAGTGAGTAAAATAGTAAACATCTGTGTCCTCCGTGTCCTCTGTGGTGAAATAGAAATTCCCATTTATAAAATTAATTTAGAACTGTTGCAATAAGAATAAAACCATGAAAACAGAAAAAAGATATTTAGTTCCTGGTGATTATATGGCTGATCCTGCCGTACATGTGTTTGATGGCAAACTTTACATTTATCCCTCGCATGACTGGGAGAGTGGTATTGCCGAAAATGATAATGGAGATCATTTCAACATGAAAGATTACCATGTGTATTCTATGGATGATGTAATGAATGGAGAGATTACTGACCACGGGGTTGTACTTTCTACGGAAGATATTCCTTGGGCGGGCCGTCAGCTTTGGGACTGTGATGTTGCTTTTAAAGACGGCAAATACTATATGTATTTTCCATTGAAAGACCAAAACGACATATTCCGTATCGGAGTAGCTGTGAGCGATAAGCCATACGGACCTTTTATTCCGGAAGCAAACCCGATGAAAGGAAGTTACAGCATTGATCCGGCTGTTTGGAATGATGGAGATGGTAATTATTATATGTATTTCGGCGGACTGTGGGGTGGACAGCTTCAACGTTACCGGAATAATAAAGCATTGGAATCAGCCATTTTACCCGAAGGAGAGGAAGAGGCCTTACCATCCCGTGTTGTTCGTTTGAGTGATGATATGATGGAGTTTGCGGAAGAACCGCGTCCGTTAGTCATTCTGGATGAAAACGGTAAACCTCTGACAGCTGGAGATACAGAACGTCGTTTCTTCGAAGCTTCATGGGTACATAAATATAATGGGAAATATTATTTCTCTTACTCTACAGGCGATACCCATCTACTTTGTTACGCAATAGGTGACAACCCATACGGACCATTTACTTATCAGGGAGTTATCCTGACTCCGGTAGTGGGATGGACTACTCATCATGCTATTGTTGAGTTCAAAGGAAAATGGTATCTGTTCCATCACGATTGCGTACCTTCCGAAGGGAAAACGTGGCTTCGCAGCTTAAAAGTCTGTGAACTGCAATACGATGCTGATGGAAAAATCATCACGATTGAAGGATTGGATGAATAGTCGATAAATACCCATTCGTGAAACGAATTTTGAACTATTACTTATGAGGATTATATCTATATTGACATTTGTCCTGTTTTTTAGCTGTTTCTCTATTCATGCGGAAGATGGGAGCGCTTTGTGGCTTCGTTATCCAACGGGAGCAAAAGCGATAATAATGAATAAGAAACAGTCTCCCACATTAAATATCGCCGTTTCCGAATTGCGGAACTTCTGGCAGGGAGGAATCCCCATAACGCTGGAAATACAGAAAAATAAGGAACTGCGTGCATTAGGAAATGACGGATACATCATTCGCGCTTCTAAAGATGGTAAACACTTGACAATCACTTCTTCCGGTGAGCAAGGAATACTTTACGGAGCTTATCATCTGCTTCGTCTGCAAGCCACCGGGCAATTATCCGAATCAACATTGAAGTCTTTAAATGTCTCCGAAAAACCGGATTACCGGATTCGCGTCTTGAATCATTGGGACAATCTGGACGGTACAATCGAACGTGGTTATGCCGGACATTCGCTTTGGAAATGGGACGAACTTCCTTCTGTTGTTTCTCCTCGTTATGAAGCTTATGCACGTGCCAATGCTTCCATCGGTATTAATGCTACTGTGATAAACAATGTCAATGCAAGTCCTGAGATACTATCTGATGATTATTTGCAGAAAGTCAAAGTTTTGGCAGACATCTTCCGTCCTTACGGTTTGAAGATATATCTTTCAATCAACTTCTCTTCTCCGGCAGTTTTAGGTGGTTTATCCACCTCCGATCCGTTGGATAAAGAGGTGATTGCTTGGTGGAAGAAGAAAGCCAAAGATATTTATTCGCTGATACCCGATTTCGGAGGCTTTTTGGTGAAAGCAAACTCCGAAGGACAACCCGGCCCGTGTGACTACGGGCGTACTCATGCCGAAGGAGCTAATATGCTTGCCGATGTATTGAAACCTTATCACGGCATCGTGATGTGGCGTGCTTTCGTATACTCGCCTACCGACAGCGACCGTGCCAAACAAGCCTATCTTGAATTTGAGCCTTTGGACGGAAAATTCCGGGATAATGTCATTGTACAGATAAAGAACGGCCCGATTGATTTCCAACCTCGCGAACCATTCAGTCCGTTGTTTGGAGCAATGAAGAAAACAGCGGTTATGCCCGAATTCCAGATAACACAGGAATATCTCGGCTTTTCTAACCATCTTGCTTTTCTTGCACCTATGTGGAAAGAATGTCTGGATAGCGATACATATATGCAAGGTGAAGGCTCCACCATTGCCCGTGTGACGGACGGTTCCTTGTTCCCCCATCCATTGACTGCTATTGCCGGTGTTGCCAATATCGGTGATGATCCTAATTGGTGCGGACATCCTTTTGCCCAAGCCAACTGGTATGCTTTCGGTCGTCTGGCATGGAAACATTCGCTTTCTTCCGAGCAGATAGGTGAAGAATGGTTGAGGCAGACTTTTCTTCCGGTCATTGATGCACAGGCCAATCTTTTAACAGCAAAAGTTGCGCAAAAAGAGAAAGAACAATTATTCTCTCAACTTTCTCTACTCAATTCTCAAGTTCTTCAAAAGTCAAGAGAAGCAGTGGTAGACTATATGATGCCGCTTGGCTTACATCATATTTTTGCCTGGGGGCATCATTACGGACCGGAACCTTGGTGCGATATTCCCGGTGCCCGTCCCGACTGGATGCCTTCCTATTATCACCGTGCTGACAATTTAGGAATCGGTTTCGACCGTAGCAGTACGGGAAGTAATGCTGCCGGGCAATATCATTCCCCGCTGTGTGAAGAATTGGACAACGTGGATACTTGCCCGGAAAACCTGCTTCTTTGGTTTCACCATGCTTCCTGGAACCATCAGATGAAGAGTGGACGTACGCTTTGGGCAGAAATGTGTCATGCGTATGACCGCGGTGTAAAAGAAGTGAGAAACTTTCAGAAAGTGTGGGATACTATGGAGCCATATATCGATTCCGAACGTTTTCAGGAAGTACGACATCGTTTGAAGATTCAGTCACGTGATGCAGTCTGGTGGCGGGATGCTTGTTTGCTTTACTTCGGGCAATTCAGCAAGCAACCGATACCCTATGAACTTGAACGTCCGGTACACGAGTTGAAAGACATGATGGAATATCAACTCGATATAACCAATTTTGAATGTCCTCCTTATGGATTTACTAAATAAAAGACGTTTTGTTTTTTTATGAACTAAAGATATCCAATCAACAGAAATGATAAGAATGTGTTTGTGTATAGGCGACTTTTATGATGAAATTGTTACCTTTGCGGGCAATAACGAAACAGAATAAAAAAATATGAGTCAAAATACATTCTGCATGGCGGGGGGCGTAGCACGCAACCCGCTTGTGCGTTTAGCCAAACCTATCACGGCAACTATCGGAGCGAACGAACACATAGCCATTGTAGGTCCCAACGGTGGTGGTAAAAGTCTTTTTGTAGACACTCTCATCGGAAAATATCCATTGCGTGAAGGGACTGTACAATATGATTTTTCCCCTTCTGCCACCCAAACTCTTTATGATAATGTGAAATACATTGCCTTTCGCGATACTTATGGAGCGGCTGATATCAATTACTACTATCAGCAGCGTTGGAATGCTCACGATCAGGATGAGGCTCCCGATGTTCGTGAAATGTTGGGAGAAATCAAAGACGAACAACTGCAACATGAACTGTTTGAACTCTTCCGTATCGAGCCGTTACTTGATAAAAAAATCATTCTTCTTTCCAGTGGTGAATTGCGTAAATTCCAACTTGCCAAAACTTTATTAACAGCTCCCCGTGTCTTAATAATGGATAATCCATTTATCGGATTGGATGCTTCTACACGCGAATTGTTATTCACTTTGCTCGAACGCCTGACGAAAATATCGTCTGTGCAGATCATTCTGGTACTTTCCATGATGGATGATATACCCTCATTTATCACTCATGTCATTCCCGTGGACAAGATGGAAGTCTTTCCTAAAATGGAACGTGAAGCCTATCTGGACGCTTTTCGCAGCAGAGATGTGACTACCTCTTTCGATGACTTGCAGCAGCGAATTATAAACTTGCCTTATGATGGCAACAATTACGATTCGGATGAAGTGGTAAAACTGAATAAAGTCAGCATCCGTTATGGTGATCGAACCATTCTGAAAGAATTGGACTGGACAGTATCTCGTGGAGAAAAGTGGGCATTGAGTGGCGAAAACGGTGCTGGAAAATCAACATTGTTGAGTCTTGTCTGTGCGGATAATCCGCAATCGTATGCTTGCGACATC
>ERZ777305.1975-NODE-1975-length-19934-cov-23.178530_pt1 | contig 19934 bp, 20 predicted proteins | sample MGYA00374965_ERZ777305 | MGnify/ENA primary metagenome ERZ777305 (study PRJEB29328, sample SAMD00013331) | mouse gut metagenome | study: EMG produced TPA metagenomics assembly of the Metagenome analysis of fecal microbiota from mouse which was promoted... | reverse complement strand
AACCGAATTTATTTAATTTTTAACCCCGTCCATTTTTAGTGGACAGTAGTGATCATTTTTCACAAAAATCCACAAAACAGTCAGAAAAATCATCAGATAGTATCCTCAGATGCCTGGAGGCTGGTTTAGCCAACTCGTATATTCCCATTGTGGAACATAAGTAAAATCAAGTTTGAATTGTAAATGTCAGGCATTACAATAATACACCTGTCAATCACTACGCTGTCAGATAGCCAATGTGTCGATTTCTTTCTGTAACATATCCAGGAAACATGCGGCATGCGCGCCATCTATCTGTGTGTGATGGAACTGGAATGAAATGGTCAAAGTGGTCCTAAACCACCTCCTGCGATATCTGCCCCATATCAAAAACGGATTATTAAATATTCCGCTGTACATGCCTACAGCTCCGTCAATATCGAAACTCGCCAATGCAGATGTTCCGACCACCATGCTATCCGTAATATCATGGTTAGAGCATGACTCAGCAACCTGACCGGTAAGACGAAGATAATCATCGTTGAACACCAACAAATCGCTGGAAAAAGGTATATCACATGAGCTGACCTCTCCCCTACTGTTTGCCACAATGGTATTCACCGCAATACTGTCATACTGAATCAGCTTACCATCAACCGGAAGCATATAAAATTCTTTCACCTGACTTGCCGCCTTGCCGATACACCAGACCATCAGCATATTGAACTTCAATCCGCGTCGCCGGCTAATGCGCACAAGACGAGACACATCAAGCGTCTTGAACAACGTGACCATTGGCATCGGAGCCTTCATCCACATATCGAAAGCATAGGCACGAGTAGTGTCACAGGGATTTACCTCTCTCATAACATTCTTTTTTGCCGCAAAATTAAGGCATAATCTTCATACCAAATAGAAGAAAAGAGACATTCAGCATGGCATCACACAGGTTGAGTGAACAAGTCAGAGTAAGGGGAAAACTCATCCCTCAATCTCCCGGGCGCACATCCTGTGAACATCTTAAACTCACGTATGAAATGTGACTGATCGGCATAACCGGTATCATATGCTATGCCTGTATTATCCTGACCATTCTGCATAAGCCACAATGACTTTTGAAAGCGGACAATACGAGAATACTCTTTAGGCATCATCCCCACACAGTTACTGAAAACACGCTCAAACTGCTTCTTGCCGAGACATGATATACCCGCAAGCTCTGTTATTGGTGTTGACGGAAATGCCATCATTCTTTTCACCACAGAACCGATACGCGAAAATTTAGTGGAGTGGATGTCTCTTAGCCTCATGAGCAACCAGCGTTCAATCAACCTCACACATCTGCCACTATCCCCGCAGTCCAATACACGTGAAGCAAGTTCATTCAGACTCCTGTCATTGATATCATACCCTGAAATCTCACAGTTATAGAACGATATTGGCGGTGTGCTTATAAAAGCTCCGATAGCATGTGGATGAAACACAGTCACAATCATCTCTGTATCCCCATCGGAACGAATATGAGCGGGAAAATTGACCTGCCCGCTGATGGTAAAGACATCCTGCCGAGTATCAAGCTCGGGAATAAACAGAGGGGACTGTCTATGAAATATAATCTGAGGACAGCCAATGGGAAAAGTAAGGGTGCTGAACCGATCATGGCTCTTCAGCACCCAATAATATCGCACATAAGGCTGCAACAACTCGCAAGGACGAAAGAAAACTATATCTGTCTCCCCCATACCCTATTCATTGGCATTGGCTTTTTCATTCTCTTTTCTCAAATCCTCAAGGATTTTTCCATTGTAAGAGAAATATTTTGATCCTTGATATGCTCCTGAAGAATTACGCATGTCATCAGGCATGAATGTGCCGACAAACGGAGACAATTTATATATACGTCCATCATATTCTATGGAATCATCCGTAGCTATTTTTACTACCAGACCGGATGGGACAAATGTTATTGATTCTCCGATCTTTATGTTGCACATGCTGAATTTAAAACGAGAACGTTTGACCTCTCTTTTGACAGGTGTCACAACACCCTCACCCAATATCGGCTTATTCTCCTTATACAAAATGACCTCGGCATCATCAATAGTCATCGCAATATCTCTGAATATGTCAAGAGCTACCTGGGGAGCGACATTAAAAAACTCCCTGTTCTGGCGTATACGAAGATCCGTCAACCGGTCAATGGTTTTGTGCACCAATTTCTCAACTTCATTATACTTGCATGTCTTAATCGCAGCAAATATCTCAAAAGGCAACGGCACAGCAGTGTTGTCAAGTTCTTTCGACCTTATATCCACAGGGCGAGCACTCTTTCCGATCTTAACCCAATCCTCTTTAAAGCTTGGATTAGTCAATATGTATACATATCCTTGTTCAGAAATTTTCATAGTAAATCTTCGTCATATTGCAAAAGTACAGATAAAATTCAACAAATTCAATTTTCTGCCATCGAATTAACTATTTCAGAATCTTGCTTGTCTGTTTCCCTCATGCCAAAGTCAATGCTTGCGGATTTGATAAGTGAATAGATCGAACCGGGTAAAGCCGAGAGCCTCAATAACAGCCCGACTCGATATGCGATCGGCATCATTATTGTATCCTGGAATCAGCGGAAGCCTCACCACACAATCCATCTGCCTGGCTTGGTCCGCTATAAGTTTCAGATTATCCACAACTCGCACATTGTCACTCCCAGTATAGTCACAATAAACAGCAGGATTAATATCCTTGACATCAATAATCAGAGTGTCCACTATCGGGAGCAAGGATTTAATATTCTCAGAGGGAACATTGAGCGATGTTTCAAGATTGATTCTCCAATCACAGCCACACTGTTCGCGGAAACGACGGATGAAATCGGGACGCAGACACGGCTCCCCACCTCCAAAAGTAACACCTCCATTTGTGGCAAGGAAATAAAGCTCATCAATACGAGTCTCGGCATAAAGTTCTTCCGGTGAATATTCCCTGAACCTGCTGCCATCACCGATCGAATGGGGATTGAGGCAATACCGACAACTGAGCGGACATCCATGAAAAGCCACAAGCGTAGTCACTCCATCGCCGTCCGTCGAAAGACGATGCCTGGATATGCCTATTATCTTTGCCTTTTCATTTTTCATAGGTCATTATTAATATGTCAGTACGCAAATTTACAAATAACAAATTGATTATAACCCTCATTTTTCTAAAAAAATATAACATCTTATAATCTGATACCATATTTCAGAATATGTTCATCAATCATACTTTTAGGGACAAATGTAACCAACGCTTCAACAATGCTGTTGAGCATACGCTCCCTTATAAAATCTGCCCTTACATATATCGAGACTCTTCGCTGCGACAAATAATCTCCTTCGATACGACGGACATTGATACGCTGCACATCAGTCAGCATAGGCAAATGCATCTCCGGAATTATGGTGAAGCCTCCGTTTTCATCCACTATACGTATAAGCGTCTCGATACTTCCAGCCTCATAAATACGCCTTCCGACACCTCTGGCTTTACAAAAACTGAAAGCACTGTCACGCAGACATTGAGATTCTTTCATTATCCACATCTGCTCATGTTCAAGATTTTCAGGCTTAAATACCGGCAACTTGCGCCAGCAACTCTCAGAGATGTACACCCAAAAAGGCTCCGTATACAACGGTATCTCCAATATGCCCTCCTCTGCCTGACCGCTAATGGCGATACCCAGATCAAGCTGACCTATATGCAGGGCTCTTATCATCGTTTCAGCTTTCATTTCTACTATGGACAATGTGACATGTGGAAACATTTTCGTATATGTCTTTATGAAACGAGGCAGGATATATGGTGCTATTGTCGGACCTGCCGACAAATTAAGCATACCAGTCACCAGTCCTTTCTCCTCTGTCACCAATTCCACGATACGTTCCGCCTCATTCACAATCCTCTCCGCCTGTCGCAGAATTTTGGATCCGATAGCTGTCGGACTTACATTCTTATTGGAACGGTCGAATATCCTGACATCCAGCTCACTCTCAAGTTTCTGAAGAAGAGAGCTAAGCGTAGGCTGTGTAATGCCCGATTCGGCTGCGGCTCGGGCAAAATTCCTATGGCGGTCAATTGATATAATATATTTAAGCTGTTGGAGTGTCATCCTGTTTATGATAGATAAATTCAATGCAAAGATAGGTAATATCATTTGTAAATCAATTGTTGCATTGTTACTTTTGCATCATAAAAAAATAATCGTATGCCAACAAAAAGATTTCACAGACATCTCCCATCCAATGGTTATGCTTTGTATTGGATATTGCTAATCTATCTCGTCTTAGGATTTTTCTATCCCATAATCGGACTCCTCGCACTGATATGCATGATAGCTCCGGTAGCCTTTGCCGTGAAACGCGGAAGATGGTGGTGTGGAAACGCCTGTCCTCGTGGCAATTTTTATGACAGGGTTCTTTCAAAATATTCACCACACCGCCCTATACCTAAATTCGTGCGCTCATTCGGTTTTCGTCTTTTCATGGTGATGTTCATATTCGCTATGTTTGGAGTGCAGATGTATTCTGCATGGGGCGACTGGAACGCCATGGGACGAGTGTTTTGGACAATAATCCTGGTCACAACCATTGTAGGGGTGTCACTATCGTTCATCTACGCGCCTCGAACATGGTGCTCCTTCTGCCCCATGGGCACATTGTCATCATGGGTGTCTCCGAAAAACACCCCTCTGCCATACGGATTCATCAACATACATGTCAATGACTCTTGCCAGATGAAATGTAAAAGTTGCGCCAGGGTATGCCCCATGCAACTCACTCCTTATGACAGTCGTGGCGATAAAAACGGCTATCTCCATACCGACTGCATAAAATGCGGCAAATGTGTCACCGCCTGCCCTATCAAAATAATGAAACTCAAGCATAATACCCCAATAAGTAATATATAGTCCCTCCTGTCAGACTGAAAACACAATGATTTCACTGCATCCCAATACGTGGAGACAGGCACCCAGGCATTGTTTTTATCCTGAATTTCAGTCCACATTCATGATAGCTATTGCGAAACAATTGAATTATTTGTAATTTTGTGGCTATGAAATCGTTGAGTTTATATTTTTCACCGACCGGTGGCGGAGAAAAAATCGCAAAAGCCATACAGAATGGCATTGACCAGAATGACTATGATTATCAGTTCTCTCTTAATCTCAATAAGAGACCTGTATCAGCAGAGACAGGCGAAATCGAAACATTGCCTGTAATCTTTACAATTCCTGTATATGGAGGTCACATGCCAAAAGTTGCCATGGAACGGCTCAATACGCTACGCAGCGAATGCAATCAACCTGCCATTCTTGTAGCAGTCTATGGCAACCGTGCTTTTGAAAAGGCACTTATCGATCTGGAAGCATTCGTTCGTGAACGCGGATTCAATCCGATTGCAGCAGGAGCCTTCCCTTGCGAGCACTCCTACAGCACTGACGAAACACCGATCGCAGCCGGTCGCCCTGACAACACGGATCTGAAAATGGCTGAGGAGTTCGGACGGTTGGTGCGTGAAAAGATATTACGCAATGATTTCTCATCCGTCAACACATCCGACCTGCAAGACGAGCCGTCGCCGGAAGCCTCTCTAAAAAACTTCATCACATTCGTTAAGGCATACCAGACTCAACAGTCTACTGAGCCAAAGATCTATATCCCGCTTATTGACACTGAAAAATGTACGGAATGCGGTGAATGCTCAGATGCATGCCCAACAGCCGCTATCCGCGAAGACTTCACCACTGACGCAACCCGATGCATCAAGTGCTGCGCATGTGTAAAAATCTGTCCTGCTCAAGCCAGAGGATTCCATACACCATTTGCACGACCTCTTTCAGAGAATTTCTCAGAAAGGAAATCACCATGTTGGATACTCTGATAACATATGCCTAACAACCTTTTGAAAAGCATCCCATAACGGCATTGATAACGATTATAAAGCACAGCAGCCCAATCTCTTATTAACATGTCGCACCATTTATGAGCACATAGTCATTCTGAGCTCGTTGGATATTGAGGCTAATGAATTATGGCGTATAGATATTTTTGCACTACATTCACAAAAATCTCGCAATTTTTCATTACTTTTGCAGAGTAATCCATTTATCATATGAACATTGCGATTGTTGGCACTGGGTATGTAGGACTTGTCTCGGGAACATGTTTTGCCGAGGTCGGTTTCGACGTCACCTGTGTTGATATTGACGAAAAAAAAATTGACGATCTCCGGCATGGCATCATCCCGATATACGAGCCACGCCTCGATGAGATGGTGAAGAAGAATGTCGAAGCAGGCAGGCTGCATTTCTCGACTTCCCTGGCAGATGTTATAGACGATGTTGAGGTGGTGTTCTCTGCTGTAGGCACGCCCCCCGATGAGGATGGATCAGCCGATCTGAAATATGTCCTTTCCGTGGCAAAAACCTTTGGGGAAAACATCAGGAAATACACTATACTTGTCACAAAATCCACCGTTCCTGTAGGCACTGCTGCAAAAGTAAAAGAAGCTGTACAGACCGCGTTGGACCGCAGGGGCGAAAACATTCCATTCGATGTGGCCTCCAATCCGGAATTCCTTAAAGAAGGGGCTGCCATCAAGGACTTCATGTCGCCGGACCGCGTGGTGATAGGCACGGAAAGCGAACGTGCACGGACAGTGATATCACGACTGTACAAGCCGTTCATGCTTAAAGACGAACGCATGATATATACTGACATCCCATCGGCTGAAATGATAAAATATGCAGCCAATTCGATGCTCGCCACACGCATATCGTTCATGAACGATATAGCCAATCTCTGCGAACTCGTAGGTGCCAACGTCAATATGGTAAGGAAAGGGATCGGCACAGACACCCGCATAGGGAAAAAATTCCTCTACCCGGGATGCGGATACGGCGGGTCATGCTTTCCGAAAGATGTCAAAGCCCTAATAAAAACCGCCGAACAGAACGGCTACAGAATGGAGGTGCTCCAGGCTGTCGAGAATGTGAACGAACGCCAGAAATCAATTCTGTTTGACAAACTGATGCGTCACTTCAACGGAGACCTTAAAGGGCGCACTATAGCATTGTGGGGATTGGCATTCAAGCCTGAGACCGATGACATGCGTGAAGCTCCATCGCTGATTCTTATTGACCAGATCTCTGACGCCGGAGGCTCAGTAAAAGTATATGACCCTGTGGCAATGAACGAATGCCGCCGACGTCTCGGCGACAAGGTAACATACTGCAAGGACATGTATGAGGCTGCCATCGATGCCGACGCCATTATGCTGGTGACAGAATGGAACGAATTTAGAGTTCCATCCTACGCTGCCCTTGAACGCATTATGGCAGAGAAGGTCATACTTGACGGACGAAACATATATGACCCCGATGAAGCTGCCGAGCATGGGTTCACCTACATGTGCATAGGCAGATAATCCCAACCATGTAATAATCCCGAATAACACCCGAACACCAAAATAAGCTATGAAAGGTATTGTTCTTGCCGGCGGCTCCGGCACCAGATTGTATCCCATCACCAAAGGTGTGAGCAAACAACTTCTCCCCATTTTTGACAAACCGATGGTCTATTATCCCATATCCACGCTTATGCTTGCCGGAATCAGGGATATACTTATAATCTCCACCCCTTTTGACCTGCCAATGTTCAAGCATCTTCTCGGCGACGGCAGCGATTATGGGGTCAGATTCTCTTATGCGGAGCAACCTTCGCCGGATGGACTGGCTCAGGCATTCATAATCGGTAAAGAGTTCATTGGCAATGACTCTGCATGTCTCGTGCTTGGTGACAACATTTTTCATGGAGCCGGATTCTCTCAGCTATTGAAGGAATCGGTAGAGACTGCCGAAAAAGATGGGAAAGCCACCGTATTCGGTTATTGGGTAGATGACCCGGAGCGTTATGGAGTGGCAGAGTTCGACAAAGAGGGCAATTGCCTCTCGATTGAAGAAAAACCAGAGCAGCCTAAGAGCAACTATGCTGTAGTAGGACTATATTTTTATCCTAACAAAGTGGTGGATGTTGCCGCCGGGATCAAGCCGTCAGCCCGAGGCGAACTTGAAATCACCACCGTGAACCAGCAGTTCCTCAAAGACGGCGAACTGAAAGTACGGACTCTCCCACGCGGATTTGCATGGCTTGACACAGGAACGCACGACTCACTTGCCGAAGCATCGATCTATGTCGAAGTGCTCGAAAAACGACAGGGACTTAAAATTGCATGCCTCGAAGGGATCGCATACCGCCAGGGATGGATTTCTGAGGACAAGATGCGTGAACTCGCTCAGCCTATGCTCAAAAACAACTACGGTAAATATCTCCTCAAAGTCATTGATGAGGTAAAAAGAACCGGCATAAAGAACTTGGACTAAAACTGTTTATGGAAGTAATCAAGACCGATATAGATGGCGTAGTGATCATCGAGCCTCGTGTATTCAAGGATGCACGCGGATATTTCTTTGAGAGTTATAACAAAAAGGAATTTGATGAGAAAGTACGCCCCGTCAACTTCGTTCAGGACAATGAATCGATGTCGACCAAAGGGGTGATGCGCGGACTTCATTTCCAGCTTCCACCCTTCACTCAATCCAAACTTGTACGGTGTGTCAAAGGTGCCGTACTGGATGTTGCTGTCGATATCCGCAAAGGCTCCCCCACCTACGGCAGGCATGTCGCTGTTGAGCTTACTGAGGATAATCATCGGCAATTCTTCGTTCCCAGAGGTTTCGCACACGGATTTGCAGTGCTTTCCGACATTGCGATATTCCAGTATAAATGTGACAATTTCTATGCCCCTCAGGCCGACGGCGGGATATCGATAGCCGATCCGTCTCTCGAAATCGACTGGCTAATTGATCCTGCCTACGCCATATTGTCAGACAAAGACTCCTGCCATCCCCTCCTGGCAGACTTCGAGTCACCTTTTGACTTCAACATTGATTTATACAGGTAATCCGGCAGAAAAGCATTACAGGCATAACTGAAAAAGTCAGCCCATTTTCATAATCTACTATCCAGATCCCATTTATGAAAATATTAGTTACCGGAGCCAACGGACAACTTGGCAATTGTTTACGCAATTGCTCGGAACGAGGCTCAAAAGACAATTATATATTCACCGATGTAGCAGAACTCGACATCACCAATGCCGAAGCTGTGAAACGTATGGTGAAAGACAACGATATCGAATTGATCATCAACTGCGCCGCATACACAAATGTCGATAAGGCAGAGGATGATGCCGAATTTGCCGAGACCTTGAATTCCGACGCAGTGCGTAATCTTGCCGAAGCAATAAAAGATAACGACGGAACACTGATACATATATCCACTGATTATGTATTCGGCAAAGAACCATACAATGTCCCTTGCAGAGAAGACCAAAAAGGAACACCGACAGGAGTTTACGGCATGACCAAACTTCATGGCGAACAGGCTATCGCCGCAAGTGGAGTGAAATCTCTCATATTCCGCACAGCATGGCTCTATTCGGAATACGGCAAAAATTTTGTCAAAACCATGCTCAGCCTCACATCCACAAAACCAACCCTTAAAGTTGTATTCGACCAGACAGGCACGCCTACATATGCCCAGGACCTTGCCGACACTATTTTCGATATCATAGAAAACCGTCGATACAAGGACAACGAGGGCATATATCATTACTCCAATGAGGGAGTGTGCTCATGGTATGACTTCACAAAAATGATTGCCGAAATCGCAGGAAACGACACGTGCGACATACAACCGTGCCACTCGGACGAATTCCCGTCAAAAGTGACACGTCCCTCCTACTCGGTGCTCGACAAAACTAAAATCAAGGAAACTTTCGGAATAAAAGTCCCATACTGGACCGATTCTCTCAAAACCTGTATCAAAAATATCAAAGCAAATGAAGCGTAATATCATAATAACAGGCGGTGCCGGTTTTATCGGCTCTCATGTTGTAAGACTTTTTGTCAACAAATACCCGGACTACCATATAATAAATGTTGACAAGCTCACCTATGCCGGCAATCTCGCCAATCTTGCTGATATCGAAAACAAGCCAAACTACACTTTCATCAAAGCTGACATCTGCGACTTTGACAGGATGCTTGAACTTATCAGACAGCACAACATCGACGGCATAATCCATCTGGCGGCAGAGAGCCATGTAGACCGATCAATCAAAGATCCATTCACATTTGCCAAGACCAATGTGATGGGCACACTTTCTCTGCTGCAGGCTGCCAAAGTGCATTGGGAATCGCTTCCTGAAAAATACGAAGGGAAAAAATTCTACCATATATCCACCGATGAGGTATACGGAGCACTTGAACTAACCAATCCGGAAGGGATTGAATCACCGTTCACTACCACAGCCTCATCCAAGGAGCATCACCATGCCTACGGCTCTGAATTCTTCCTCGAAACCACAAAATACAATCCACACTCCCCATACAGCGCATCAAAAGCATCAAGCGACCATTTCGTACGTGCCTATCACGACACCTATGGAATGCCAACGATTGTGACCAACTGCTCCAACAATTACGGTCCATACCAATTCCCTGAAAAGCTCATACCGCTATTCATCAACAACATACGTCATCGCAAGCCACTGCCGGTATACGGCAAAGGTGAAAATGTACGCGACTGGCTATACGTTGTGGACCACGCACGTGCCATCGATCTGATATTCCACAAAGGGAATGTAGCTGAGACTTACAACATCGGAGGCTTCAATGAATGGAAAAATATTGATATCATAAAAGTGGTGATCAGGACAGTGGACCGCCTGCTCGGAAATCCGGAAGGACATTCCGATGAGCTTATCACCTATGTGACCGACCGTGCCGGTCATGACCTGCGTTATGCCATAGACTCACGCAAACTTCAGAAAGAACTTGGCTGGGAACCCTCACTGCAATTTGAGGAAGGCATAGAGAAAACCGTCCGCTGGTATCTCGACAACCAGGCATGGATGGACAACATAACATCCGGAGAATACGAGCGTTATTACGACGACATGTACAAGAACCGTTAAAACCGTTCAATATCCCAAAAGCGGCAAGCGGGTCCGACTTTATAAGTCGGACCCGCTTGCCATATGTCCTCATCAGACAATAATCACACAAGCTTTATTCCGTCAGGTGTAATCTCTATGATCCTGTCGCGGTACAGATTGCCAATGGCTTTTTTGAAATCCTTTTTTGAGCAGTTGAACATATCCCTGATCACATCCGGGCTTGAACTGTCACTGACAGGAATGAACTTGTCGGACGATTGGAGTAACTTTTCCCTGATACCATCAACCAACGAATCGATACGGCCATCCTTTCCTCCATGCAGCAAAAGGTCAATCTTGCCATCCTCTCTTACTCGCTTCACATAAGCAGTCACGGTGTCGCCAACCTTCAACTGACCATAAAGCTCATTGTCATACAACATTCCGTGAAACAGATTGTCAACGATTGCCTTATAGCCAATTTCAGCATGTTTATACACGAGTGCCGTAACTTTTTCTCCAAGAAAATATTTAGGCACCTTGTTGCCCAGGAACTGTTCTATCTTGGCAGACGCCACTATTCTCTGTGACGCATCATCAAGGTACACATATACCGGAACCACCATCCCCTTTGACAATTTCATACGCTGTTCGCTGAACGGGACCAGCAATTGCTTCATAAGTCCCCAGTCAAGAAACGCCCCCATACGGTTCACGTCATTGACTCGCAGGAAAGCAAACTCACCCACCTGGGCATAAGGATGCTCAGTAGTCGCGATAAGTCTCCCTTCATTATCTCTATATATGAATACTTCGATCTCGTCATCCTTATGCAAAGGTGTCTCGATATATCTGGCAGGCAACAGAATTTCCACTCCGTCCCCACCATCAAGATAAGCTCCGAAATCGACATTCTTAACGACTCTAAGCCTGTTATACTTTCCTATTTTTACCATCGTATAAAAGTTTTGAGCAAAATTAGTCAATTTTTCACATATAAAGGCTACTTTTGCAGTAGTAATCATCATTATTTGAGATCGGACCGATATACAATCTGGCTTCCGCCTCACTGAAATTCCAAATAGACATATGGACGAAATACTAAAATACTTCCCTGATCTCACTCCAAAACAGATCGAGCAACTGACCAAGTTAGGGACACTTTATCCCGAATGGAACCAGAAAATCAACGTCATATCACGAAAAGACATTGACAATCTTTACACCCATCATATACTGCATTCACTCTCAATCGGTAAATTCATAACCCCTGTTGCCGGCACTAAATTCCTGGACCTTGGGACAGGAGGCGGGTTCCCGGGCATACCATTGGCGATATTGTGGCCTGATTGCTCATTTCACCTGATCGACCGTATCGGAAAAAAAATCAAAGTGGCACAGTCTATCGCAGAAGAAGTGGGGCTCACAAATGTCTCATTTCAACATGGCGACAGCGGCGAATGCCATAATAAATTTGACTTCGTGATATCACGAGCCGTGATGCAACTCGATGAACTCGTAAAACTCATACAACGCAATATATCCCCCAAGTCGGTCAACAAGCTCCCCAATGGTCTAATCTGCCTGAAAGGTGGTGACCTGCGAGCCGAACTCGGACGTGAGAAGCACCCGCTCATAGATGTCCCGCTGAGCGATTATTTTCCTCACGAGTATTTCGCAGAAAAGGATCTAATATATGTAGAGCTATGAAAGTAAGCCGTTTTATAGTCAATCCTTTCGGTGTAAACACATATGTTATATGGGAGCCGGACAGTCATGAAGCCGCCATTATAGATCCTGGCATGACTGACACAGCCGAATTAAACGCAGTCGACTCATTCATTGAACGAGAGCACCTCTCAATAAGGCATCTCATCAATACACATATGCACCTTGACCACATATTCGGCAATCTATATATAAAGGATAAATATGGTATTGACATTGCGGCACATCAGGCTGACGAATTTCTCGGGCTTACCCTATCCGAACAGACCCGACGATTCCATATCCCGGTACATGTCACGGATCATGGTCCGGACATATTATTAAAGGACAACGACCGCCTCTATCTTGGCAAGGAACCTATCGATATCCTTTGTGTGCCCGGACACTCTCCAGGCAGCATCGCGCTATATTGTCCGGAATCTGGATTCGTAATCACAGGTGATGCCCTGTTCAAAGGATCAATAGGACGCACCGATCTGCCTCGCGGCGACTATGGGCAACTGATAGACTCCATACAACAACGCATCCTCACACTGCCCCACGACACAGTGATACTCCCGGGGCATGGTCCGGAGACAACAGTCGGAAAAGAAATTTCATCTAATCCGTACATCAATTAAAGAAAAATTTCATTAATACAAAAATTCCACTTATCTTTGCGATACGTTTCAAACATCACACCTCGTTGAATATGGCAAAAATTACACGTCCAATTCTGAAAATCCGTGACTTGACCCTTCGTGACGGTCAGCAATCGCTATTCGCTACCCGTATGAACCAAGCCACAATCGACAAACTGCTCCCCTACTACGAGGATGCAAATTTCTACATCATGGAAGTATGGGGCGGTGCAGTACCCGACTCGGTGATGCGCTATCTTGACGAATCCCCATGGGACCGTCTGCGCATTGTCTCAAAGGCAATGGACTCCAAAAGCGGACATCCAAAGTCACTCCTTTCTGCCCTGTCACGCGGACGCAACCTTTTTGGCTACGTTCCCTACCCCAATTCCGTTCTTGAGGGCTTCTACAAGGAAGCTATCGACAACGGTCTCAATGTGATGAGAATATTTGATGCGCTCAATGACATCGATAATGTAAAGGAATCCATCAGACTTATCAACTCTCTTGGCGGAATTGCCGATGGTGCCGTGTGCTATACCGTAGACCCAAAACAGGAAGTCAAAGAGGAGCCAAGCGGATTCATGGGCAAACTGAAGTCAATGTTTGGCAGCAAACCGGCAGAGCCTGAGAAAATCTTTACCGACAATTATTTCGTAGAGAAAGCCAAGGCTATGGAAGCTCTCGGAGCCAAGATCATAACCCTTAAGGATATGGCTGGACTTGTGAATCCATCACGTGCGGCATCCATCATATCGGCTCTTAAAGCCAACGTGAAAGTCCCTGTTGATTTCCACACACATTGCACTCCCGGCTACGGTCTGGCATCAGCTCTCATGGCAATCATCAACGGAGTCGACATCCTTGACACCAACATTTGGTGGTTTGGAGGAGGCTCTGCAGCCCCAGCCATTGAACTTATATACATATTCTGTCAGCGTCTCGGCGTAGAGGTTGAAGTGAATATGGAAGCTGTTGGACGCATACGCAAAGAGCTCTTCAACGCACGTAAGGCTCTTGCCGATTTCGACCTCAACCGCGATAAAATGCCGATCGATTTCGATCCTCTCAACGATACTCTCCCTGCCGAAATCGCAGCCCTGTTCGACACAGCTATCAGTTTTGCATTTGCCGGTGATGAAGAAGGCCTGCTTGAGACATGCCATAAGATCGAGGCATATTTCCATTTCCCCAAACCCAACGAACTTGTCAAGACAGCGGAAGTGCCCGGAGGCATGTACTCCAATATGGTAGCACAGCTCAAACAGCTCAAGAGCGAGGACCTTCTCGAAGACGCCATGAGACTGATCCCGATGGTGCGCCGTGACGCAGGTCTGATACCACTTGTGACACCTACAAGCCAGATTGTCGGCAGCCAGGCTGTACTTGTTGCTCTTGACCGTAAGAACGGCAAGCCTGACTACACCACTACCAACAACCAGTTCATCTCACTTGTAAAGGGCGAATACGGCAAAACTCCTGTTCCTGTCGACCCAGCTTTCCGCGAAAAAATCACAGGCTCACCTATAGAAAAAGCCTACGACGTATCATCCTACAAAAAGCCTGAGAACCCCACCCTCAGCGATACGGGAGGAATGCCTCTTGCATCCAACAATGAAGAGATGCTGCTTCTTGAGCTCCTGCCGTCGGTAGCCAACGGATTCCTGCGCAAACGTCGTACAGAGGAGTATAATGCTCAGAAAGCCGAAGAGGCTGTCGAGACAGTTGCAGAAGTTGCTCCGAAAGTGGAAAGCGAACCTATCACAGGTCCAACACTTGTTGCCCCAATGGGTGGACGTATCATATCAGTCAATGTAAAAGACGGTCAGGCTGTCAAGAAAGGTGAACTTCTCCTCGTGTATGAGGCAATGAAAATGGAGAACGATGTTGAAGCAAGCAACGATGCCGTAATCAAACGTGTCCTCGTATCTGAGGGTGACGTAGTCAACACCGACTCCCCATTAATAGAATTTCAGGATTAACCCCCTGAGCAAGTTGAACTAAACAGAACCCTTAATGGAGCTTACAACCCCATTAAAATATCAACAACGTGATATATCGGTATTCCAGTCTTTGGCTGAAATACCATATATCACGTTTCCTACGCGTCTCGAACGGATGCTTCTCGTAGTGTGCATATCCGGTCATATCTCCGCTTACATTGACATGGAGTCGAGGACTGTAGGTCCGAACGACATCCTTGTGCTACGCCCCGGGCATATGATCACCGATTGTGTCACTGACGAAAATTTCTCAGGATTTTTCATTACAGCCACACAGGAGAAGATCAATCAGCTACTTCCGTCCCTGAGATATGTAGTGCCCTACAGCCTCTTCTTCTACGACAATCCGATAATAAATATCACTGACGAGGAACTTGAATCGCTCAAGCTCATCTACAATATGCTGAGCAAGCAGCTGTCATCAACCCCTCGACCATATCATAACATGGCGTTGGGCGCGATGTGCGAAGTGCTGTTTTTCAATACGCTTGGCATATATGCATCTCGACTTAAGACCTCAGTCCACAAATCCCGCAAAGAGGACCTGCTCATAAAGTTCATACAGATACTTGAGGATAATTTCATGACCGAACGCTCAGTGACATTTTATGCCGACAAACTGTTTGTAACGCCCAAACATCTGTCAGCCGTCCTGAAGGAGATCAGTGAAAAGACTGCCGGAGAATGGATTGACCTGCGTGTAATCCTCGAAGCAAAACTTCTGCTCCGTTCCACCGGGCTTAACATTCAAGAAATCAGCACGAAGCTCAACTTTGCCAACCAGTCGTTCTTTGGCAAATACTTCAAGCATCTCACCGGTATGTCGCCACGTGACTACCGAGCAAAACTCTCCGAAGCATGAAGCTAAACCGCCATCTCCTCATCATCGTATACATATTTATTTCTTGCGCCGTCTACTCCTATGCCGACACTCCATATATGGAACTGGTCGACAAGGCTGATAAAGCATGTAACGACGGCAAATGGAGCGAAGCAGCAAAAATCCTACAGGATGCAATAAAGGAGGAGCCTGACAATCCGGGCAATGTGCTCCTGCTCAGCAACCTGGGCATGGTGCGTTACAACCTCGGGCTTGATTCGCTCGCAATTGATGCATTTGACCAGGCTCTTGACATCGCTCCGTCAAGTGTAACCATAATTGCCAACAGGGCTAAGGTCTATGCGGCAATGGGACTTGAGCAGGAAGCATTCAATGACTATAGCCGCATAATGATGCTCGATTCCACATATATCACCGCTCGATTTCATCATGGGCTGATAGCACTCAGGCATAGGATGTTTGACGTAGCCAAAGAGGATTTCGAATATCTCAAAACTCACTATCCGGCTTCCGATGAGGCTCTCATCGGAGAGGCGACAATGCACAGCCTTGTGGGAGAATACAAAGAAGCAATACCTCTGTACACCGAAATTCTGCGAAAAATAAAAGAGCCTGAATACTTCGGAGCACGAGCCTACTGCTATCTTATGACAGACGATCTACAGGCCGCAGCCGAAGATATAGCCCAAGCCTTGGAGCTTGACCCGAACGATGGAGAACTCTATCTCTACCGTGCCGCTCTTAATAAAATGCACTACCGTCCGGAGGATGCAAAAAAAGATGCAGAGCGGGCAATCCAACTCGGGGTCGACCCGGCACGCGCACAGGAATTCATGACCAAATAGCCGGCATGATAGCACCATCCTTAATGGCTCATCTCTCCTCACCACTCATCACATTGTTCTCTCATTAATATGGAACGGAATCAATACAAATTCGACACTATAAAGGCATATTGCGATCATCACAATATACCGGTAAAGCATCCTCTTGTAGCTGTAGTCGACTTTGAAAGCATTTCCGAGCTCCAGTCCTACACCTCCAAATGGGGACTGTATGCAATCATGTTGAAGGACACAAAGTGCTGTGATATAAACTATGGGAAGACTCGCTACGATTATGACGACATGTCTATTGTAAGCTTTGCCCCAGGCCAGGTAACACATATCGATATACCTGAAGGAGTGGCTTCACCAAGCGGTAAAGGAGTGTTGTTTCACCCTGATTTCCTCTTCCGCACACCACTCGCACAAGGTATCAAGAAATACTCATACTTTTCTTATGACTCTTCCGAGGCACTGCACCTGTCAGCTGAAGAACGTCAGACCATAGTCGATACAATCGAACGAATACGCGCCGAAATTGACCATCACGCCGATAAATTCTCCAAAAGACTTATCATATCCAACATAGAGCTCCTTCTCGACTATTGCATGCGTTACTACAGCCGTCAGTTCATAGTAAGAGAAGAAATGAACTATGGTATAATCGCAAAGTTCGAAAACCTTCTTGACAGCTATCTGTCGGACGGCAAAGGAGCGGAAGATGGGATTCCCAGCGTGAAATATTTTGCTGACAAAGTAGCCCTCTCTCCCAATTATTTCGGAGACCTGGTAAAACGAGAGACCGGTGTCACAGCCCAGGACTATATACATGAGAAAGTGCTTAATCAAGCCAAAATGCGTCTGCTCAGCGGTGATAAAAATGTGAGCCAGGTAGCCTACTCATTAGGCTTTCAATATCCACAACACTTCATCAGATTCTTCAAACGCAAAGCAGGTGTGACACCTAAAGAATTTATCAACATGAATTAATCATCAAATCCAAATACACCGTGAAACAAGTAACTGACTTCATCATAATAAGCGTGACGCGCTACAATGACATGTATTCGCGTCTGACACTTGCTCCGGCCGATGGCTCAAAATTGCCTGAAATCCTTCCTGGTCAATTTGTACAAGTGGCTGCCGAGACACCGGGAGTGTTTCTGAGGAGACCGATCTCGATCAATGATGTCGACTACGACAAAAACACTATTGATCTTCTGATCCGCAAAGCAGGCACAGGCACTGCCGCCCTCTTATCTCTGAAAGAGAACGACACCGTAAATATATTGCTCCCTCTCGGAAACGGCTTCTCCACTACAGCAGAACCGGCCTCACGGCTCATGCTCATTGGTGGAGGCGTAGGTGTAGCCCCCTTGCTCTATCTTGGAAGAAAACTAAAGGAGACCGGACATTGCGTAGAGTTTCTGCTCGGAGCTCGTTCAGGAGCCGACATACTCGAAATGGAGCAATTCGAGGAAGTGGGACGCGTACATATCTCCACCGAGGATGGCTCTCTGGGGGAAAAGGGACTTGTCACACAGCACTCGGCTCTTAACGAAAACATCGACAACATATACTGCTGCGGTCCGGCACCAATGATGAAAGCAGTAGCACACATAGCCAAGGAAAGAAACATCGAATGTGAGGTGTCATTGGAAAACATGATGGCTTGCGGACTCGGAGCCTGCCTATGCTGTGTGGAAAACACTGTGAAAGGCAATGTATGCGTATGCACCGAAGGACCTGTCTTTAATATAAACCTCCTCAATTGGTAACCGTTATGGCAAAACTATCAGTAAATATAGGCTCTCTGTCACTCAAGAACCCTGTACTCACAGCATCAGGAACATTTGGCTATGGTGAGGAATTCACTCCATTCATCGACCTCAACCGACTCGGAGGATACATCATCAAGGGCACAACTCTCGAACACAGGGAGGGGAACCCATATCCGCGCATGGTGGAAACACCATCTGGCATGCTAAATGCCGTAGGACTGCAAAACAAAGGGGTGGATTATTTCATCAATAATATATATCCCCGCATAAAGGAGTATGACTCCGAACTTATAGTCAACGTATCAGGAGCCAAGGTGGAGGATTATGTTGAGACTGCACGCAGGCTTTCATCGCTCGACAAAGTAAATGCTATAGAAGTAAATATCTCATGTCCCAATGTCAAGGAGGGCGGTATGGCGTTCGGCACCACCACCAAAGGAGCTGCAGAGGTCACTAAAGCCATTCGTTCAGTATATCCCAAGACCCTGATAGTAAAACTGTCACCTAACGTGACCTCCATTGCCGATATAGCCAAAGCCGCGGAAGCAGAAGGAGCCGATTCAGTATCACTCATCAACACCATCATGGGAATGTCGATCGACGTGGAACGACGTCGCCCACACCTTTCCACCATTACAGGCGGCCTCTCCGGACCTGCCGTACGACCGGTGGCAGTAAGAATGGTGTGGCAAGTTGCCAAAGCCGTAAAAATCCCTGTGATAGGTCTCGGAGGCATCATGAACGGACGTGATGCCATAGAGTTCATGCTCGCAGGTGCAACTGCTGTCGAAATAGGAACAGCCAACTTTATCGACCCAGCCGTGACCATGAGAGTCATTGACTACATGGAGGACTACTGTTCTCGCCACGGCATAAACGATATAAACGAAATAATCGGCGAAATATAGTCAATAATACACCGATGGGGCTGTATCAAAGCTCTCTTTTTGAAGAAATTACCCTTGCCACAGGTAGCTGTGACAAGGGTAAATCTTTATAATTGTGCATAATGACACGCCATCATAATCCTCATAATCAAACCCAAACATTCGTTTTCGTATTTTTTTTGCACGGCAGACGCATCTTAAATAAACTTAACGGCTGTTTACCAATATAAA